>OBXV01000018.1_pt1 | contig 298255 bp, 273 predicted proteins | sample 1495451 | NCBI WGS metagenome assembly OBXV01 (sample SAMEA2580178, study PRJEB22360) | human gut metagenome | biome: human gut; feature: human-associated habitat; material: faeces | place: Denmark | collected 2008/2010 | reverse complement strand
ATGCTTCTACCACCCCCTGTACTTCGTTTTCCGAAATATCCGGTGGCGAAAATGGGATATTTTTTCTCTTCGTCATCTTCCCTCACTCCTTTTCCTGCACTAAAAAAAGCCTGGAATATTCCAAGCTTCCTTTTTCTATTATCTTTTTTCTACGATCTCAAGGCCGGCCTGTGTCTCCAGGATTCTTCCGAACATCGGAATCTCCAGGGAGGCTTTGCGTTTGTGCCGGTCGATTTTGCGAATCATGGCCTCCCGCCCTTTCAGCGGACCGTCTGTGATATGGACACAGCCGTTTTCCAAAATTCCTGTCGACATTTCGACCACCTGCCGTTCTTTTCCAAACGCGGTCAGGAAATCTACCTCTTCTTTCTTGAGCGGAATGACCTCTCTTCCTGTTCCGATCAGTTTGGTAAGTCCGATAATGCTTTTCAATTCGAGATAGAGTGATTCTACCTCATCGGTAATCATAAAGACGTATCCCGGAAACAGGATTTTCCGTTCCAGGTGCCATTCTCCTTTGTACTTCTTCATTGCTTCATAGTAAGGGACAAAGCAACGCTTTAAGATCCCGTGATCGATCTTTTTTTCACATTGTGTGATGATCTCTTTCTCGGTACCGGTGCGTACCTGTACTACATACCACATAGAAGTCCTCTTTCTTCAAATGTGGCTTTGCCGGATAAAATCCAAAGAGCTTGTAACGGAAAAGTCTGATTGTATGAAAAAAAGCATACTCTTTTTACTTTCCAAATCCCTGAAAAGTAAAAAGGGTATGCTTCGCCATTTCACCTGGAAAAATTCCAGATGAAGCACGATATACAATAATGACCACTTTCCCATTCAAACGCGACAAAGCGACGATTTGATTTGGTTCAGATATTTTATGTCCGTTAGACTTTTTCCTTTAGATAGATATTAATCTTCTTTTTTATATCGATACGTTGTTACAATCTCAGACACACGCTCTTTTACGTCTGTCACTTCTTTGTAACATGCATCTTTCAGTTCTGCGAGCTGCATGAGGAATCTGTCGTCATCCATATCAATCGGTTCCCCGATAAAAATAAGATTGTTATCTGTTTTATGCAGTCCTTCCTCTGCCATCAGAAGCTCTTCGTAGAGCTTCTCCCCAGGTCGTAAGCCCGTGAATTTGATTTCAATATCCACTCCCGGTTTGAGTCCGGAAAGTTTAATTAAATTCGTGGCAAGATCCAGAATCTTGACCGGTTCTCCCATATCCAGAACGAAGATTTCTCCTCCTTCCGCATAGGAACCTGCCGTCAGCACCAGGGATACTGCCTCCGGAATTGTCATAAAGTACCGGATAATATCCGGATGTGTGACAGTGACCGGTCCGCCCTCCGCAATCTGTCTTTTGAACAACGGAATAACGCTTCCGTTGCTTCCGAGTACATTCCCGAAACGTACCGCCGCAAAGGTCGTGCCTTTGGAATGGCGAGACATCATCTGAATCACCATCTCGCACATCCGCTTGCTGGCTCCCATGATGTTTGTCGGGTTGACAGCTTTATCCGTAGAAATCAAGACAAATTTCTCTGCACCGTATTCATTGGCAAATCTTGCCGTATTATAGGTACCAAATACATTGTTCTTGATTGCCTCATTTGGGCTTGTCTCCATAAGAGGAACATGTTTATGCGCCGCCGCATGGAAAATAAGCTGTGGATGGTAAGTGGAAAATACTTTTTCCAGACATCCGGTATCTCTCACCGAGCCGATCAATGCCACCAGATTCATGGAAGGGTATTTTCTGCGAAGCTCCTGTTCAATATCGTAGGCATTATTTTCATAAATATCAAAGATAATGAGCTGTTTCGCTCCATAGGCCGCAATCTGCCTGCAAAGTTCGCTTCCAATAGAACCGCCTCCTCCCGTGACAAGTACGATCTTGTCTTTGACATAGGCTGAAATCTCCGCAAGATCCATACGGATGCTTTCACGTCCGAGAAGCTCTTCGATTTCAACCGGGCGGATAGAACTTACCTTCACTTCACCGTTGACAAGCTGATATACCGCCGGTACAATCTGCATCTCGCATCCCGTCTCTTTACAAATCTCCAAGATCTTCTTCTTCTCGGAAGCAGAAATAGTCGGAATCGCAAAGATAATCTTCTGTATCTGGTATTTTTTTACCATTTGGGGAATATCTTCTCTTGTTCCAACAATCGGAATTCCATCGATGTAACGGTTCTTTTTGTTTTTATTGTCATCGATGATGCAGCAGATTTTTGTGTGCATCTTATCACCGCTTTTGTTAAACTCGCTTATAATCGCACGCCCTGCTTCGCCTGCCCCGATGATCATTGTATTCTTGATCTCTCTGGATACCGATGCCGCTGTTGTACGGATCTTCAGCATCCGGAAGATCCGGTAGGAAAACCGGATACCCGTGATCAGGATATACTGCAGGATTCCACCCATCACATAATAGGAAATCGGCATTCTCTGGAATACGACGGTTGTCCCTACGATATGGAGTGCCATGGAAATGGCACACACAATGCTCGTCCGGGAAAGTTCATCAAAACTCGCAAACCGCCACATACTCCGATACAGTTTAAAGGCAAACATCAGGATCAATGTGCAGGCCGTATGGATTGGAATGTATTTCACCCATGTAGTGAGATAGTCATACGGTATATCAGAAAACCGGAAATCGAATCTGAGCCACAGAGCCAGTCCGTAGGACACATTCATCACGATAATGTCATAGATAAACAGTAAGATGGAAATCCGTACCCAGTGATAAAGAAATAACTTATCCGTCATCCATTTTCTCATAGCACTTTACTCCTCATTCTTTTCCACAGTCATCACTGTGTAATTTTTTCTCCACCTAAGATGCGGTTGATCTTGCTGGAAATGCTGCTTACAGAAACCTCGTTTGGATTCATAACATAGAGCATCTGGCTTCCGGATGAATAACAGGTGTTGGAATCTCCTGTTCCAATAGCATTGTCTGTGAGAATACTCCAGCTTCCTCCTGAGTTCAGCTGCATCTGAATCAGCTTGGAAAGCTGATCCATGGATACGTTGGTCTCCACGCAGTCGTCCAGTTCTTTTACAATATCCATCGCCTTTGTCAGCATGGACGGATCAAGCATCTTATTGATAATGGCTGTAATCACAGCCTCCTGGTTCTTTCCACGCTGGTTGTCACCGGATGCAAAGCTGTGACGCTCTCTTGAAAATGCAAGCGCCTGCTTTCCGTTCAGGTGGTTGACTCCCTTCTGGAATGAATATCCCTGTGCTTCGAAAGCATACTCGGAATTCACATCGATTCCTCCCAGTGTATCTACAATTTCAATCAGCGAAGTAAAATTAACTCTCGCATAATAATTAATATCCGTATTATAAAGCTGTTCCAGCGTCGCCATGGAAACATCTACTCCATAGATTCCCGCATGTGTCAGCTTATCTCTCTGATTTCCGGAAACGCCCGGTAAGAGCACGTAGTAGTCACGCGGCGTAGTTGTCAGAAGTACCTGACGTGTCTTCGGATTGACCGTCGCAATGATATTGACATCGCTTCGGCTGTTCGTGGAAATCGGTCCATACACGTCGATTCCACTGATATAGACATTAAATGGTTCCGTCACACTCTGATCCACCTTCTCCAGTTTCGTATCGATTCCATATTGGTAGAGAATCCGGATCTGGTCTTCATATCCTTCAATATCATCCGCAATCAGACTGTTAAATGCCTCATTATAGATTGCAGCCTCAATTCTTCCATCCAGAAGGGCCTGTGCTTCCTCCTGAATTGTAGTAAATTCTTTTACATTTGGCTCCTGACCGATCAATGTCGTCAGTTTCGTAAGCATTTTTTCATTATTTGTCCTGTCTGCCGCCGTCTGGACTCCAAAAATATAATTCTCCGTATCCAGAATTGACTGAGCGCTGTCCTCTTTCTTTACGACTACAATCATATTGTCGGTCTTATACTCAGCTCCCCCCAGATTACTGATTGCCTTGTGCATATTCATAAAGTAATAGGTTCCAAACGCCAATGCGGCGCTGATCAGAATACTCAGTATCACTCCGATAAGATTTACTTTACTTCTGGCAAACTGAAGTCCGAATGTCAGTGCAAACAGCACGAACAGGACCGCAGCACCTGTTGCCAGATATTTCATCGGAATCATTCCACTGTTAAATAAAATTCCCACAAAAATCACGGAAATCAGAAGCTGTATAACCGCTAGGACCTTCCCCAGGGTATGTTTTCCCCGTTTCTCATCGTAATACTGATGAGAGCCTCGGTGTCTTCTCCGCTCTCTTTGTTCCCTTCTCTGCGGCATTTCTATTCACCCCTTTTTACCTACTGTACCGTCAATGTAAACTCTTCAATATTTGACGTATTATTGTTGGTATCCATCACATAGTAACGGATCGTATATGTACCTGGGACAGAAGTATTATACTGTCCATCCGCATGAATCCGTCTGGAAAGAACCGATACGTCATCCTGGTCATCCACAACCTGATCAATCACAGAAAGAATGTCAAACGTCTCTCCCACTTTGATTGTCCTTGCAGATTCTGTCAGACGGATCGCCGGGTTGACACCGTTTGGCTTAAGCTCACCTTCATTGGTATTCTCCGCGTCCGTTTTATCCTTTGAAGTATCTTCTTTCGTATCTTCTGTATTCGCAGTATCAGAAGCGGTATCTTCCTTTTTTGCTTCCTCTTGTTTCTGCTCCTCGCTCTTTGCCTCAGACTGGTCTGAATTGCTGTCCTCGTTGTCTGCTGTCTGACCTGCATCCTGTCCGCTTTCTCCCGTGCTTTCATAATCGATCACTCGGGTCTTGATGCCGACATTATTGCTCTTATCAATCACAGCATAGCGGACAATCGCTCTTGTCCCATCGCTTACCGCAGTAATGCTGTCGACAAAGATTTGATCCGTCACATCCCCGTCTCTGTTATCTTTGGCAGTGACGCCATCCAGAAGCTCCGCATAGTCGTCGCCGTCTCTGTAAGTAATTTCTTTATCCTTATCTTCGATCGTGATGACCGGTGCTTTTTTATCCTCTGCCATGGTAAGAATCGCAGACACGGCAAAAAGGGCCGCGCACCCGACTACCAGAGCAAAGGTCAATAGCCTTTGTCTCATCTTACGCTCTCCTATTTTGATTATTTATCGCTTCCGTAATGTCCGTAGTATTTACCATAGTATTTGCCGTAATACTTATTCTGTTTCATAGATACCTTGTTGAGCACCACGCCAAGGATATTACATCCGGTCTTTGCGAGCTGGTCTTTTACAGAACGCGCAAACTTATAGCTGATCGTGTTGGCAGAGATGACAAGGATTGCCGCATCGCAGACAGCCGATACGATGGCACTGTCGATCACACTTCCAAGCGGAGGAGTGTCGATAATAATATAATCATAGATGTTTCTTGCCTCTTTTAAAAGCGCCGCAAACTTTTTGCTTCCCAGAAGCTCCGCCGGATTTGGCGGTACCGGGCCTGCAAAAATAACAAACAGTCCCTTTTCATTCGTCTTGCATAAAATCTCAGAAAGATCCCCCTGTCCAGAAAGGAAATGAGTCAGCCCCTTCATTTCACCTGAAATCTTATAACGTCCGGTCAAAACGGACTTTCTTAAATCCGCGTCAATAAAAAGTACTTTCTTTCCCGCTTCAGCAAGAGAATATGCCGTTGACAAAGATACGGTACTCTTTCCTTCACTCGGTGTGCAGCTTGTGACCGCAATAATTTTGTTCTCCTCTCCGGAAAATTCAATATTTGTACGCAGTTGCTTGTAGGATTCATTGATCCGATAATCCTGCATACTCTTTAAGTTCAATGCGATTTCTTTCATCTTCAGACCTCCCAAACCTTACTTTTTCGCAGTCTTTTTCTGGAAATTGCGGGCTGAGAGCCCTTTTACACGTTTTTTGTTCTTTGCGCTTGTTCCATCGTATACCGGAATGGACGCAAGTACGTTCAGACCAAGATAAGTCTCTACATCTTCCGGGGTCTTCACAGTATCATCAAGCATAAAGACCAGAATAATGATACCTGCCGCAATCAGGATTCCAAGGATTGCTCCGATGAGCGTATTTTTCATTACGCTCGGGCTACTTGGGTGATCCGGCAGATTGGCGTTTTCTACTGCCTGTACAGAATCTACATCCATGATCGCTTTGATCTGGATACTGACTGCCTGACGTACCGCGTCCGCAATGTCTCTTGCCTGCTTCGGCTGCGGATCTTCCACATTGATGGACATGACACGGGTGTCTGTCGGTGTGGTAACGGTAATTTTCTTAGCCAGTTCTTCTGTTTCCATATCGAGATTCAAAACGGAAATGACTTCCTCCAACACCGGGCGGCTCTTAACCAACTCCGCATAATCCTTCGTCAACTGGGTTCCGGTCTGCAGGTCGTTGTATGTCACGCTTCCTGTATCCGATGTCTTATTCAGCACATAAAATTTGGTCGTCGACGTGTAAATCGGTGTGAGAAACAGCTTTGTTCCGACGAATGCCAACAGTCCCAACAGGATTCCTGCCAGGATAATCATGTGAGCCTTGCTCCATAATGTCATAAACAATTCGGTGAGATCAATCGTAATCTCATCATTTTCTTTCACATTCTGGTTTGTCCCTTCCATAAACACTATACCTTCCTAAATTCATTCTCGTTTAGTACTCGTCGATCTCTTCATTTCGAAGCACTTTCTTGGCGTTCTGGCCAAAGATCTGATCTGCGTACTCTTCTCCGCAGCGCTTTACCACTTCCTTGTATGCTTCCTGCATCTTCGGCGTACGCCGCTCGGAGCCATGGGCGTCTGTCCCTACAAGCTGTACCAGATGCGCTTTTAATACTTCTCTTAAAAATTTCTTTACGCTTCTTCCATAGCTTCCGGTAATGCTGCCCGTGTTCACCTGAAGATAAGCTCCCATTTCCCGTAAATATTCTACATTAGAAATATCTTTTCTCAGGCAATTATAACGCTCAATATGAGCAATGATGACCGTATGACCGCTCATCTGAAGCTTTCTCACTGCATTGAGGATATACTGGAACTCATCACCCGGTGAAAACTCCACCAGAATATATCTGGATTTCCGGATGCTGACTACCCTTCCTTCCTTTAAAAGCTCGGGCACATCTTCCCCATAGTAGATCTCCATTCCCAGACAGATCTGCATTTTGGGATGCACCTCTTTGGCAAGCTTTCTCGTCAGAAGTAACTGCTTTTTGATCAGTTCGATATCATTTTTCCCTCTCTGCTTGTGATAATGAGGGGTTGCCACCATGATCTGAATCCCCTCGTCCCATGCCTTTTGAAGCATGGCTTTGGTCTCTTCCGGAGTCTGGGAACCATCGTCCACCCCCGGAAGAATGTGACAGTGAATATCTACAAACTGGTTCATCTATCCTACTCCAATCTTTTTATGCGATTGCTCTTCGCTCTTCACTTATTATAAGTTACTGACTTTTCTCCTTCAAGCACAAGTTGCAATCGTCTCTGTCTTTCTACTCTCTTCGTTCCGAAGTGTGACGGCAACTCCTCCTTCCCGGTTTTGGTCTGTTTATTCTGATTCCCGGCAGAACGATTCTATTGTCTCCACAACCTCTTCAATCGTCATATCCGAGCTGTCAACAAGTCTCGCGTCCTCTGCCTGACATAATGGGGAGATGTCTCTTGTCATATCTCTTCTGTCTCGTTCTTCAATATCCGATGCGATCTTTTCGTAGTCGCAGGATTCTCCCTTTTCCAACAATTCATTGTACCTTCGTCTTGCTCTTGTGTCAACACTTGCGGTCAGGAAGATTTTGAGATCCGCATCCGGAAGAACGCTTGTTCCGATATCTCTTCCATCCATAACCACGTTCTCTTTCTCAGCAAGATCCCTCTGTAATTCCAGAAGTTTGGCTCTTACTACCGCAATCCCGGAACTTCTGGACGCCATATTCCCAACTGCCTCTTCCCGCAGATGGCATGTGACATTGACATGATTTACATAGATCTGTTGAATTCCATTTTCATAGGCAATGTCAATGCTTACATCATTGCATGCCTTGGCAATGGCTGCTTCCTCCTGCGGCTGAATCCCTCTGCTCAGAAAATAGTAGGCAAGTCCCCGGTACATTGCTCCCGTGTCTACATAGACAAACCCCTTCTTCTTTGCAAGGAGCTTTGCTATCGTGCTTTTTCCGGCGCCTGCCGGTCCGTCAATCGCTATCTGATACCCCATGAAAGTAAACCTCCGATATTTGTATTTATTCTCAGGATCTCCCCTGATTATTCGGTAAATGCGCAAGAGCCCGCCGCATTTCCGGTGGACCAGGCAATCTGAAGATTAAATCCTCCTGTCGTTGCGTCCAGATCCAGCACTTCTCCCGCAAAATACAGATTCCCTACCAGTTTGGACTCCATCGTTGCCGGATTCATCTCCCGCACAGCAACACCGCCTTGGGTAATGATAGCTTCGTTAAATCCCCTGAGCCCTGTGATAGTAATCTCCATGCCTTTTAATAAAGCGGTAAGCCTTAGCCGCTCTTCCTTTGTGATCTCGTGAATCTTCTTTTCCGGTTGGATCCGGCTAAGCTCTACCACAACTGGAATCAGTTTCGATGGAAGAAGTTTTGACAGTGTGTTTTTGAACTGCCTGTTTTGATTCTCTTCAAAATCCCGCAGGATTCTTGCGTCAAGCTGTTCCGGTGTCAGCGCCGGCTTCAGGTCGATCCGCAGCTTCAGTGTCCGCTCTTCAAGCTTTTTCCCGATAAAGGAACTGGCGCTTAATATCATTGGGCCGCTCACACCATAATGGGTAAACAGCATCTCACCAAAATCCTCGTAGAGTATCTTCCTCCCATCCAGGATCGTGATAGCCGTATTCCGAAGGGAAAGCCCCTGAAGGTCTTTTACAAACGCCTCTTTCGTCTCCAACGGCACCAGTGCCGGCCGGATCGCCGTCACACTATGACCCAGCTCTCTCGCGAACCGATAGCCGTCTCCATCTGAGCCTGTCGTCTGGTAGGAATTACCGCCGGTAGCTATGATGCAGGCATCCGCCTCCACCTTCGTACCATCCGCGAGATACAGTGCCGAAAACCTGCCGTCCTTTTCCACAATCCGGCGAACCGCCGTATGCAGACGTACCCGGACTCCAAGTCGCTTCATCTCTTCACTCAACACCCGGATCACATCCGATGAATGATCCGATTCCGGAAATACCCGGCCTCCTCGCTCTGTCTTCATTCTGAGGCCGATTCCCCGAAAAAAGTCCATCGTCTCTTCGTTCGTAAACCCATAAAAACTACTGTATAAAAATTTCTTATTTGTCACTACGGCTTCAAGAAGCTCTTCCATCTCGCAGGAATTCGTCAGATTACATCTGCCCTTTCCGGTAATGTAGAGTTTCTTGCCTAGCTTTTCATTTTTCTCAAATACTTCTACATGATTTCCATTTCTTGCCGCGAAAATGGCTGCTATCATGCCTGCAGCTCCTCCGCCTACAACTGCTATTTTCCCCATTCGGTTCTCCTTATTCTTTATCCGGAAAGCGGATTGACATTTGATCCCTGACCGGATTCAACTCATCGTTTGAATAAATCTGGTACTCATCCCAGATCTCCTCCAATGTCACAAGAGTGTCCACAACCTCTTCCTGCTTTTTCATACAAAGTGCAACCACAAGTGCGTTGATTACACTAAGCGGCGCCACAAGAGAATCTACAACAGACGCCATATCACTGCGGGCAATCAGACTGCAGGACGAATACAGATTCATCGGAGAATGGATGCTATCCGTCAGCGTAATGATCTTTGCTTTCCGGTTATTGGCAAACTCCAGTGCCTTTAATGTCCGCATGGAATATCTAGGAAAACTAATGCCGATGATCACATCCTCCTCCGTAATCCGCACGATCTGCTCAAAAATCTCGCTGGAACTGTTTGTATCCACACTGATAACATTGTCCCGGACGAGATTCAGATAAAATCCAAGGAATCTCGCAAGAGCGGCACAGCTTCTGATCCCCACAATATAAATTTTCCTTGCGTTTAAGATCATATCCACCGCCGCTTCAAAGGAATTCTGATCAATATGCTCCATCGTCAGCTTGATCTTCTCAATATCCGACTGTAGCACACTCATCAGAATCTCTGACTGGCTTACCCTTCCGTAAGTCACCTCCATGCGTTGAATAAAATTCAGACGGTTACTCACCAGCTCCTCCAATGCTTTCTGGAACTGAGGATACCCCTTGTATCCGAGAACAACCGCAAATCTTACCACTGTAGACTCACTGACGCCGACCACTTCCCCAAGCCTGGATGCCGTCATAAAAACCGCCTTCTCATAAGAAGCACGGATATAGTCCGCGAGCCGCTTCTGACCCTTGCTCATCTTATCATACCGATCCTCAATTCTCTCCAGCAACTCATTTTTACCTGTCACAATTCATTTCCTCCAAAAGTCCACAATAGCTAGTTCAGTATACCGCTTTTTCTAATGAATTACAAGCTTTTCACAGGAGTCGACAAAAAAGAGGACAAAAAAAATTTGTAACATATCGTATTATCGTTCTGCAATTTGAAAGGGACATGTCCGGTATCCCGTAACATGTCCCTTTGAAAATCTGTATGTGATTCCATGAAAGGAAAACGAGGATTCTGTCTTTTTTCGGACTAAGCTCTGCGATTATACTGGGTAACTTCCGTTTTTGGTGTCCGCAATCGTCTCGTCCATCTTCGTCTGCTGTGCCTGACGGTATTTGAAGTAATCCACAGCCACCTGCGGAAAGAGAGCGTAAGTGAGCACGTCTTCGTCCTGCTGCTCCCACTGTTTCATTTCGTTTTCCAGCGTTTCCAGCTCGTCTGGAATCAGATCCGCCGGCCGACAGGTAATGCAGTCGTTGATCTCATCTCCAAGACACTTCTTCTTGACGTCCTCGTTGAACGGGCGGACGGTCTCACCGTATTTACCTTTCAGAATATCTTTTGTCTCTTTGGTCGCCATCTTGTATCGTTCACCCATCAGGACATTGAACACGGCCTGCGTTCCTACGATCTGAGAAGATGGCGTGACAAGCGGCGGTTCTCCAAGATCCTTACGGACTCTCGGCACTTCTTCCAATACGTCGTAGTACTTGTCTTCCGCTCCCTGCTCTTTTAACTGAGAAGTCAGGTTGGAGAGCATCCCACCCGGCACCTGGTAAAGGAGTGTCTTGATGTTGACGCCGAGGTTCTTTGGATTGAGCAGTCCGCTTTCCAGTGCATGATCCCGGATCGGGCGGAAATAGTCTGCGATCTCAGATAGAAGCTTCTGGTCGAATCCGGTATCATACGGCGTGCCTTTGAATGTCTCTACCATGACTTCTGTCGCCGGCTGGGATGTTCCCAGCGCGAACGGTGACATTGCGGTGTCGATCACGTCCACGCCAGCCTCTACTGCCTTTAAGTACGTCATAGAAGCAACACCGGACGTATAATGGGTGTGAAGCTGAATCGGGAGGCTTGTCGCTTCTTTTAAAGCTGTCACCAGTTCCGTTGCCCGATAAGGAAGAAGCAGACCCGCCATATCTTTGATACAGATGGAATCCGCCCCCATCTCCTCGATTTCTTTTGCTTTGCCAACCCAGTATTCCAGGGTGTAAGCATCTCCAAGTGTATAGGACAGCGCGACCTGTGCATGAGCCTTTTCTTTATTCGCAGCCTTGACTGCGGTCTTCAGGTTCCGAAGATCATTCAGGCAGTCAAAAATACGGATAATATCGATTCCGTTCGCAACAGATTTCTGTACGAAATACTCTACCACATCGTCGCCATACGGACGATATCCAAGGATATTCTGTCCCCGGAAGAGCATCTGAAGCTTCGTGTTCTTGAAACCATCACGGAATTTCCGAAGTCTGTCCCACGGATCTTCCTTCAGGAAACGTAAGGACGCGTCAAATGTGGCGCCGCCCCAGCACTCTACCGAATGATATCCGACCTTGTCCAGTTTATCGACGATCGGCATCATCTGCTCTGTCGTCATTCTTGTTGCGATCAGAGACTGATGTGCGTCACGCAGAATCGTCTCTGTTATTTTAATTGGTTTTTTCTCAGCCATTTCAATCTCCTCCTCGATCTTATTTCACACCGAATATCGCCATAAAAGTTCCCGCCGCAACCGCAGTTCCAATAACGCCTGCTACGTTCGGCCCCATCGCATGCATCAGAAGGAAGTTCGTCGGATCTGCCTCCGCTCCTACCTTCTGAGAAACTCTGGCTGCCATCGGTACCGCGGAAACACCGGCGGAACCGATGAGCGGGTTCACTTTGCCGCCGGTTGCGTAACACATAATCTTACCAAAGACAACACCAGCCGCGGTTCCAAAGGCAAACGCGATCAGTCCCAGGATAACGATCTTGATGGTATCCCAGTTCAGAAACGCCTCCGCGCTTGTGGTGGCGCCGACAGAAGTTCCAAGCAGGATAACAACGATGTACATCAGGGCGTTAGAAGCTGTCTCTGTAAGCTGTCTTACCACTCCGGATTCCCGGAAGAGATTACCAAGCATCAGCATACCGACAAGTGGTGCTGTTGTTGGAAGAATGAGGCAGACAACGATGGTAACGATAATCGGGAAGAGAATCGCCTCCAGCTTGGATACCGGTCTGAGCTGTTCCATCTTGATCTTTCTCTCTTTTTCCGTTGTCAGAAGCTTCATAATCGGCGGCTGAATGATCGGTACCAGCGCCATGTAGGAGTACGCTGCTACTGCAATCGGGCCAAGCAATGCGGTCTGCTGAAGCTTTCCACAGAGGAAAATGGAAGTCGGGCCGTCCGCGCCTCCAATGATAGCGATCGCCGCTGCCGCCTTGTCAGAGAATCCCATTGCCATCGCTCCCAGGTACGCCGCAAAGATACCAAACTGAGCAGCCGCACCCAAAAGAAAACTCTTCGGGTTGGCAATCAGCGGGCGGAAATCTGTCATTGCTCCAACGCCCATGAAGATCAGGGACGGAAGAATCGACCATTCGTCCAGTTTATAGAAATAATACAAAAGTCCACCGGTACCGTTTTCTGCGTCCTCAAAAGACAACATAATGTCCGGATAGATATTTACAAGAAGCATCCCAAAAGCAATCGGAACGAGAAGAAGCGGTTCAAACCCTCTGTTAATCGCAAGGTACAGGAAAACACATGCCACCGCAATCATAATCAGGTTGCCAACCGTCAGGTTCAGAAATGCCGTCTGCTCTACAAGACGCCCTAACGTCTCTATTATATAGCTCATGTTCTAACCTCCATTGTCAGTTGTCATTAATTTAATGTTGCAAGCAAGGTTCCGGCTTCACATGCATCTCCTACCGCCAATTCAATGCTCGCCACTGTACCGTCTTCCGGTGCGACAACCGGGATCTCCATCTTCATCGCCTCAATGATGACAACTGCGTCTCCCCTTTTGACCTTCTGCCCCACAGAGGCCTCGATTTTAAATACCTTTCCGGCTGCTCCTGCCTCAACACGTATATTTCCTGCTCCCTGAGCGTTTTTCGGTGCGGCTTTCGGTGCTGCAGGGGCCTTCGGCGCGGCTTTCGGAGCCGCCGGAGCCTTAACTGCCTCGCCGTTTTCTTCTACCGTAACGTCATATACATTTCCATTTACTGTGATTGTATAGCTTTTCATATTTGCTTCCTCCTATTTCCACTGACTGTTTTTTCTTCTTTTTTTAATGGAACGCACTACAAATCCGTCTGTAGAAGTGCCTTCACTTGCCGCGATTGCCGCGGTAATCACCGCTGCCAGTTCCAGATCGTCTGTCAGATCTTCTGCCGTCTCTTCTGAAGCTTCTGTTTCTTCCGGCTCCGGATGGTTCAAGACTTCCGCCTGTTTTGGTTCCGTTTTTTTCCGCTGTGTCTTTCCGATCAGACCAAACAGGGAAATAATAAAGGAAATGAAAATCAGTACGACAAATACCGTTCCCATTCCAAGTACGGTATTCAATCCCGCCTTTTTCAGAATCTCTCCCATCGTATACTTGGCTGAGGCTGTAAAGCTCAACATCTTGGAATCTTCGCTAAATTCAATTGTAATCTCGGCGTCTCTGTCCTTGTATTTTGCATCTGATGTCAGCATGATGCTGCCGGAACTCTCTTCTACTTTAAAATCATCATGCTCTACATAGTCGCCGCACTCCTCGACTCCTGCTTCCCAGGCATCAATCATCGTTGTAAAGTTGGCCGCATCTACATTAAATCCGGACTGAAGCAGTGTCAGATTCAGCTGCAATTCGTTCACATCTTTGAAAGCGTCCAGCTCCTCGGACGACATCTGACTGAAACTGGAGATGAGTGCGTCCGCCTGACTGATCAGCGTCTCTTTGTCGTAGTCCGCCTCAGAACTTTCGCTGCATCCGGAAAGGACAAACACGAGAGCAAGGAGGACTGCCAATAAACTTATTCTCTTCTTCAACTCGTCTCACCTCTCTATATTGTTCCGTGCTTTTTCACCGGATGATCCTCTCTTTTTGTAAAGAGCATCTCCAGCGCTCCAATGACATATTTCCTTGTATCTTCCGGAGCGATCACGGTATCCACATAGCCTCTTGCCGCCGCGGAAGCCGCGCTCTCCTGAAGATTCTGGTAAACTTCCGCCTGCGCTCTTTGCTCTTCTAAAGATGCATCCGGACAGAGGATCTTCGCAGCCAAAGACGCATCCATCGTGCCAATCCGGGCATCGGTCCAAGCATAAACCATGTCCGCGCCCAGCGCCTTGCTGTTCATCACAAGGTAGCCGCTTCCGTATGCCTTTCCTGTCACCACATTAATCTTCGGCACTGTTGCGGAAGCGAACGCATAAACAAGCCTTGCGGCCTCTCTTGCAAGCGTCTTCTCGCCGCACTTGGACGCCTTGAATCCATCTACGTCTGTCAGCGTCAATACTGGAATCTCAAAGGCATCACAAAATGTCACGAAATCCGCTGCTTTCTTACATCCTTTGGAGGACAGGGAACCGTCAAATTCCTGCTGTGTCTTTCCTTCTTCATCGTAGACTTTCGAACGGTTCGCCACAACTCCGACCGTCACACCGTTCATACGGATAAATCCGGTCACCATCTCTTTTGCATAGTCCGCCTTGACTTCTATCAATTTCTGATTGTCAGCAATCATGGACAAAACGAGAGCAGCATCATCGGAACCGTTTTCAATTCCGGCGCACACGCGATTCAGATCATCTGTACATTCCCCGTAAGAATCGTTATCTTCGTTATTCGCTGGAATTATGCAGATCAGGTCCCGGATCTGTGAGAGAATCTCTCCCTCGGTTCCACAAAAATCTACATTTCCTGCTTCCTCAGCCTGAAACCTCGCGCCGGAAGTATCACATATTTCCACACGATTCCCCGGAATCGCGTTAGGAGAATTGACAAAAAGCTTTCCTTTTTCTTCCATAAAAGTAAAATCAGAAAGACCGGAAAGGATTGCCGCACCGCCGCCACAGGTTCCGAAAACGGCTGTGATCTGCGGAATCACACCAGATGCGAGCGCCTGTTTCGCATAGATCGTACCAAACGCCTGTAAAGCGTCCGTGCCTTCCTGAAGGCGCAGTCCCGAACAATCAATCAATCCTATCACCGGCGCTCCCATCTTCATGGCCATGTCATAAAGTGCAATGATCTTTCTTGCGTGCATCTCTCCAATGGAGCCGCCGAAAACGGATGCGTCCTGGCTGTAGACGTATACCAGACTTCCGTCAATGACTCCATATCCGGTGATCACCCCATCGCCCGGAACTTTGCTTTCCTGCATGTTGAAATCCGTACTTCTCGCCGTCACGGCGCCGCCGATTTCAACAAAGCTGCCGGCATCCAGTAATTCTGAAATCCTGAAAGCTGCCGGCGTTTTTGCTGCTTCGTTACTCATAAACCTAGCCCTCCATTTGTATTATATTACTAAAAGTTAAACCAAATTTTAGCCAATTATATTATAGGTTCTACAGCTTCATTTTTCAAGTGCTTGTGTGAAATTTTTGACAGTTTTTTTCAGCAATGTAGTACATTATCATTTTAAAGTGCTCATGTTTTTTCTGTATATTTTTTACCTCTTTTTTATTTTATCCAATTCATTATTTTCTTTTTCCTTTTTTCTGTCATTTTTTTATAAAAATTTAATAATTTTAAGGCGTGTTACAAAAAATTCATTGTCTCGACAGTCAAATTGTGTTAAAATACTTCATACAGGGATGTCATTATGTTATAAAGGAATTCCAGAAGAGATGACATCTTTTGTCTTTTTATGGCAATCAAAAGTGATTCCGAGTCAAAAAGCAGATCTGTCCTGGCTTTCTCCCAGGTCAGGAGGTAATGGCAGATCTGATGTTCAGCCGGGACAATTTTTTGTCTCGCATCGCTTTTCCACCGTCCAGGTGGATGGATCTTACAGAGCTGGGCTAATGCAGTACCTGGATCTGTCAGATCGCGGATATTATCCAGATGCGGAGCAGACCGGATCTTTTTCACGGCATCTTCTGCCAAGAGCAGATCTTTTCGATTCTGTGAAAAAGTTCGGGCCGGTTCGGTAGCTGGATGAGAAAAGGGAGTTTTCCTCTTCCGTCCTGCCAGTTTGTCCGATTATTCTGACCGGGCAAAGACAAGGAGACAGATCATTCCCTGACAGCCTTTTAGACTGTTCACTCTGTCTTTTGATGTTGTTCTTCTGCGAACTATCATTCCTTTACATAGTCTTTTTCCAGCCGGTATATTATGGATGCTGATTTCATAATCTGTAAAAAGACATCCGCCGTAAGGCAGACTACCGTCTGATCCGATTCTGACATAAGCTGCTGCATCAGTCCATGTCTGTTTTCAATTCAGACATCTCTTCGTGCGTTTGCATGTAGAGTTTTTTCCTTAAATCTTAGGAAAAGGCCTGGATGATTTACGTATGAGAAATCAAAAAATTTATTGGAGGGTTTTGACTATGGGAAACACAGCAACTAAATCCAAGAAAGGTTATCCTTTTGGTTTCTACGCTTGTTCTCTGGGATTCACATTTGAAAGATGTGCATTCTACACTGTAAAATGGCTCCTTGCCATTTGGCTTGCTACAGAGACAACAAGTAAGATGGGTGGTATGGGACTTACTTCTGTTGAAGCAGGAAAAATCTCCGCTTACTTCGTAGCAGCTACTTACATTACCCCGATGATCGGCGGATACCTCGCTGACTACTGGGTAAGCCCGAGACTTTGCGTAGTTCTTGGTATGATTCTTATGGGTGCCGGCTATCTTGTCGGATGGCAGGCAACAAACTTAACACTGGTATGGGTAATGATTATCCTCGTTGCCGTTGGTACAGGTTTATTCAAAGGTAACTTATCCGGTGTCAACAGTTTGATGTTTGATGATCAGGATGAACTGAACTCCGCGTTCTCCGTACAGTATTCTTTCGTTAATATCGGTTCTTTCATCGGAACGACATTCGTCGTACTGCTTGCGGATTCTCAGGGATATCAGTTCCTGCTTCTGATCGCTGGTATTCTCCTTCTGGTAGACGCTGTTTGGTTCCTTGCAAACGGTAAAGCTCTTGGTAACAAGGGTAAAGAGCCGTTCAAGAAAGACCAGAGATCTTTCGTTGACAAAGACAAGAAAGCTGCGGAAGAGAGCAAACCGCTTACAACAGGCGACAAGAAGCGTGTATTCGCTATCATTATTGTTACTCTTCTTTCTGCAATCTTCTGGATCGCTTGGTATATGTCCTACAACGTAGTTTACTACTACTTCGGATTCGGTGACAGCTCCGAATTCCTGAACTGGGCAGACTGGAGCCTGTTCGGATGGAAGATTCCTCAGACATCCTACTTTGACTCTCTGAATGCTCTGACATGTATCGTTCTCGGACCTGTTTTTGCCATCGTTTGGGCTAAGATGGCTGCAAGACCGAAGGGTGACATGTCCATGTTCAAGAAGACAGCTATTGGTATTTTCCTTGTAGGTCTTTCCTACGTAGCTATGGTATTAGCTAATATAATCCGTGGCGACGGACAGTGCTCTTGGTTCTGGGTAATCCTGATCGCACTATTAATGTCCGTTGGAGAAATGATTTTCTCACCACTTGGAAACTCCTTTATTTCCATGTTCGCACCTGCGAAACTGATGGGTCTTCTGTTAGGATTCTGGCCAATCGCTGTATTTATTGCTACACTGATTTACCCGAGTCTGTACGGTGCATTGGATGCTGGTTCAAGAGCTGGAAAATTCAATCTCTACTACGGCATCATTGCTGCAGTGGTTATTGTCTGTGCGGTTCTACTGTATGCATTCAGTGGTAAACTTGACAAACTTGCAGATGAAAAATAGGAATGATTTCCAGAAAGCGGTATGGTAATTCCATACCGCTTTTTTTATACAATTTTTAAGTTTTTCACACTTCCCACACATAAGATTTGAACTCCGGTCTAAATAGTGATAAAATATGGATAGCTAAATTTATTTTAGAAAAAGGAGGTTTTTCTCATGACTGTTGTAGCAGACAGAATTGCCAGACTTCGTGCTCTGATGGCCGAAAAAGGAATTGACGCCTATGTCGTTCCGACCGCTGATTTTCACCAGAGCGAATACGTAGGCGAACATTTTAAAGCAAGAAAATTTATTACAGGGTTCAGCGGATCTTACGGAACCGCTGTCATCGGAAAAGATGATGCCGGCCTTTGGACAGATGGAAGATATTTCTTCCAGGCAGAGCATGAAATGGAAGGAAGCGGCGTCAGACTGATGAAAATGTTTGTCGGAGATACCCCGTCTGTCACTGAATGGCTTGCATCCTACGTCCCGAAAGGCGGTAAGGTCGGATTCGACGGACGTGTCCTCTCCATGGGCGAAGGACAGGAATACGAGGAAGCACTTACGAAAAAAGGTATTCAAATCGATTACTCAGAAGATCTCATTGATCAGATCTGGGAAGACCGCCCGCCACTTTCTGACAAACCGGCATTTTTCCTGGAAGAAAAGTACAGTGGAGAAAGCGCTTCATCCAAACTAAAAAGAGTACGGAAGGTCATGGAAGAACAGGGTGCAACCGTACATATCATTGCTTCTTTGGATGACGTCTGCTGGCTGCTCAATGTGCGCGGCGATGACATCGATTTCTTCCCGCTCCTGCTCTCCTACGCGATTGTAAAGACAGACAGCGTAGATCTTTATGTGGATGAAACCAAGCTGAACGACCAAATCCTTGCGGAATTTGCAAAAGTCGATGTTGTTCTGCATCCGTACAATGATATTTATGAAGATATCAAAAATCTTTCCGAAAATGATGTTGCCATGATCGATCCGATGAAAATGAATTATGCGCTTTATAAGAATATTCCTTGTAAGACCGTAGAATGTGCAAATCCGACGATTCTTATGAAAGCAATGAAAAATCCTGTAGAGCTGGAAAATATTAAAGAGGCTCACATCAAGGATGGCGTAGCCATCACGAAATTCATGTACTGGATCAAAACCAGATACGATAAAGAGGTCATCACAGAGCTTAGCGCTGCTGACAAACTCACAAGCCTCCGTGCGGAACAAGAAGGGTATATCCGCGACAGCTTCGAGCCCCTTTGCGCTTTTGCGGATCATGCTGCCATGATGCACTACTCTCCTTCCAAGGAGACGGATGTACAGCTCAAAGAAGGAAACCTCTTCCTCAACGATACTGGCGGCGGTTACTACGAAGGATCTACGGATATCACCCGTACTTTTGTACTTGGGTCTATCAACGAGGAACTGAAGAAGTACTTCACAGCCGTTGTCCGCGCCATGATGAACCTGGCACGCGCCAAATTCCTCTATGGCTGCTATGGATACAATCTGGATGTTCTGGCAAGAGAGCCAATCTGGGAATTAGACCTTGACTTCCAGTGCGGAACCGGACATGGTGTAGGATACCTCGCAAATGTCCATGAACCACCGACAGGCTTCCGCTGGTATATCGTCCCGAGCAAGAATGAGCATCATCAGCTCGAAGAAGGTATGGTCATCACAGACGAACCAGGTATTTATGAAGATGGCAAATTCGGTATCCGTACTGAAAACGAATTCATCGTCAGAAAAGGAACCGCAAACAAATATGGCCAGTTCATGTATTTTGAGACGATTACCTTCGCCCCAATCGATCTCGATGGTATCGATCCGCAGTACCTGTCCAAAGCAGAAAAGGACTGGCTCAATGACTACCACAAACAAGTATATGAAAAAATCGCTCCACATCTGACAGATGAAGAGCGGGAATGGCTCAAGACATATACAAGAGAGATTTAAGGATTGATTTTGGGGGACGTGTTCCAATGCAGCGAAACACGTCCCCCAAGTTTTAAAAACGAAAGCTCAAAGTGCATAGCTCTTCCAAAGCTGCCTGTAAATCCAGAGCAGATTTTTCTTTTGGATGCTTTCTCCACTGACAATCGGCTTTTCATCGAGTGTCTCTCCGTTCAGTAAAATTGTCACTGTTCCGAGTATATCTCCGCTCTCTATGGGTGCTGTAATCTCTTGTTTTTCCTCAATCTGTACCTGAATGGCCTCTGTTTTTTTCATTAGGATTCTTTTTTCCCGATCCTGGTCGTCAATATTTAAAAATGTATTTACTGTCCCGTCCTGATAAAGGTTTCCATCTTTAGCGGGGGCATCTTTTACGGTCCTTTTCTTTCCTGCTTCCAGTATCCGAATATCCTGATCCTGCATGGCATCCTCCCAGTAATTACAGTACCCGTACTGATCTAAGCCGTACTGTACCAGTGTTTTCGTATCGGCCCACTTATAGTTTTTATTGTTCGGCCAGCCACATGCCAACAGTGCGACAATCAATGTCCGGTCCCCCTGTCGTACCGCACCAACATAGCAATATCCTGCCTCTCCTGTAAAACCCGTTTTTCCGGTCAGTGCTCCCTCCATCATACTTAAAAACGCATTGTGGTTATTACATACATACTGTTTCTTCCCTGTAGTATCTTGAAATGTTTTAGACTTTGTCTGTGTAATCTGCAAAAAAGCATCTTTCTGCGGTGATTCCATAATGCAGTATTTCATAATTCTTGCAAGATCCTCCGCTGTAGTATGGTGAATACCATCTGCATCCTCTCCATCCAGACCATTAGGCGTCACAAAATTGGTATGGCCGCATCCCAGGTCCTTTGCTTTTTTGTCCATCAAATCTGTAAAGTTTTCCACTGATCCGGCAATATGCTCGGCTATCGCCCAGGCGCTGTCGTTGTGCGATTCCAGCATAATGGAATATAGAAGATCCTCCAGATAAAACGTGTCCCCCTCCCGCATCCCCAGATGCACCTCCGGCTGGGCTGCTGCTTTTTTTGAAACTGTGACAACATCTGTCCCTTTTCCCAACTCCAGGGCAAGTATACAGGACATAATCTTTGTTGTACTGGCCATCGGCCGCTCTACTTCTCCGTTTTTCGCAAACAGCACCCTTCCGCTCTCTCCATCCATCAAAACCGCTGACTGCGCATAGAGCTTTAAATCATCCGGTGTTTTTTTATCCGCCGCCTTTACACATAATAGCGTCTCCGTCATCCTTACGGACACCCCAAACACAACAATGATGCATAGTATGATTATTTTCCGATATCCGCCATTTGCCATATCCTGTTGACCACTCCCGTCCAGACTATCTAAGACAACTTTATGAACTTTTGAAAATCTTTATGCCAAAAACACCCTGATCCGGACTGAAATCACAGATTTGTCTTGATTTTCCGCTCCCTTTGTTTTACCTGTACCTTACAAATTTTTTCTGTATTCCTTTTTTAAGGCAAAAAGAGAGCAGCACACTACCGTTAAAAGTGTATACATGATCGCTCCTGTCTTTCCCATATTGACCACTGCTTCGATAGGGAGTACACTTGCCGACATCGCATTATAGATCGCATGCCCACAGATCGGAGCCCAGATATTGTCCGTCTTCATATAGAAATAGCCAAACACAAATGTTAGTGCTACCGCGATCAAATACCGCAGGACAACTTCCCAAATATCGAGGTCATACATTGTAAACCACATCGGGAAATGATAGGTTTCCCATATGATGCCAAGCACAACGATTCCCCACCGCTTTCCAAACTTCTCCTGCAGCGGTTTCTGCAAGAAGCCTCTCCATGCATATTCTTCTCCCCAATACTGAGCTGCTCCCACGAACATCACCAGCGCCGCTTGGACCAGTACAAGCAAATTGGAAAAGACTGCTATGTATTCATGTGAGTAGGCGAAAACCGCAAAAATATTTCTGCCCAATAAGATTAGGATAAACAAAATGATTGCTTTACGTATTTCCCGAAATCCATCAAAGGTACTGCTTTTCTTCTTTCCATAATTGTAAAGCCACAGCAATCTTAAACTTCCTATCACCATTACTGCACCGGCTATTACATTCGCAATTCCAGAACTGAGAATCCCTAAGATATCCAAAACAAGAACCAGGCAATAACAGCCAAACAAAACATAAAATAATCTTTGGATTTCTTCGTATTTTTCATCACAGCTTTTCGTCAGCGCCGCTCCTACGGCTGGCACCACACACATGGCGATTCCTGCGAGCTGGCCGTCAAAATGCAAAATTCCGAATTTTTCCAAAAAAAGCAATACGGAAAAAACAGCCTGCGTGAATGTTGTAAAAACAGCGAAAACAATATAACTTTTTTTCATTCCTTTATGACCCTTCTTTTTATGATAGGTTAAGTTTATTTTCCCAAACCAGTTCGTAAGATTAACATTCCTCCGCTATCTTTCTGATCAGGTATTCCGTATCTTCCCAGCCGATGCATGGATCAGTTATAGACTGGCCATAAGTCCGGTTTCCGGTGATTTCCTGCCGTCCCTCGATGAGGTAGCTCTCCACCATGACTCCTTTGATAAGTTGTTTCAGATCCCCATTATAATTTCTGCTGTGCATCACTTCGCTGACGATCCGAATTTGTTCTTTGTACTGTTTATTGGAGTTGGAATGGTTGGCGTCCACCACAACTGCCGGATTTTTCAATCCGGACGTCTGGTACATGGCGCTTAAACGGTAGAGATCCTCATAATGGTAGTTTGGAATACAGGTTCCGTATTTGTCCACGCCTCCCCGGAGGATGGCGTGTGCCAGCGGATTTCCGTTTGTCGTAACGTCCAGCGTCCGGTAGATGAACTGATGAGCCCCCTGAGCTGCCTTGATCGAATTCAGCATCACCGAAAGATCGCCGCTGGTCGGATTTTTCATTCCCACCGGGATATCCATACCGCTTGCTGTCAGACGGTGCTGCTGATTCTCCACAGACCGCGCCCCGACCGCCTCGTAAGAAAGAATGTCGTCCAAGTAGCTTCGATTTTCCGGGTAAAGCATCTCATCCGCCCCGGTCAGTCCGCTGACTGCAATCGCATGCAGATGAAGTTTCCGAATCGCAATCAGTCCCTCCAAAAGGTTCGGCGCCTGATCTGGTCTTGGCTGGTGCAGCATCCCTTTGTAGCCCTCTCCTGTGGTTCTTGGCTTATTCGTATAAATCCGAGGGATCAAAATCAGCTTGTCTTTTACTTCCTCATTCAGTCTGGCAAGCCGTTCCACGTATTCGCAGACAGAGTCCTCATTGTCCGCGGAACACGGGCCCACAATGACGAGAAACTTGTCCGAATATCCAGTGAAAACATTTTGGATCTCACCGTCCCGTACCGTTTTTTTCTCTTTCATTTCTCGTGTCATCGGATATTCCTGTTTCAGATCTTCCGGCTCCGGAAGTCTGGTTTGTATTTTCATTGCCATAATGTCTGTCCTTTCTTTTCCCTGTCCAGCCCGCTGTTTGCCATCATTTTACTGTTACACATGCAACTGGATCTTTGCTTCGTCTTCAGCCTCTTCTTTAAAGGATTCCATCTGTTCCGGGCCGATTCCCGGAAGATCCTCCAACTTCTGGACACTGAATCTTCGTAAAAACTCTTCTGTCGTTCCAAATAAAAGCGGTCTCCCCGGCGCATCCAATCTTCCTACTTCACAGGCAAGATTATACTCCACAAGCTTATTGACCGCATGGTCGGATTTCACTCCCCGGATCTTTTCGATCTCAATCTTTGTAACCGGCTGCTTATACGCGATGATGGACAAAGTCTCCAGCAAAACATCAGTAAGCACCTGCTTTTTCGGCTGCTTTGCGATTCGAATCAGATAGTCGTAAGCCTCCGGTTTCGTACACATCTGATACGCTCCCTCCAGCTCTACGATATTGATGCCCCTGTCTTCTGCCCGATATCGTTCCTGCATGGCGGCAATCGCCTCACGGATACGCTCCTGCGGTTCTTCCAGTGCCCCGGCAAGCCGGCCAAGCTCCACGCTTCCGCCCATAGTAAAGAGAATCGCCTCAATGATCCCCTCTAGTTTCCGTATCTCCACCGTCTTTGTCCTCCTTGTCTTTGGATAGAATCATAATTTCCCCGAAGGTGTCCTCCTGTCTGACCGTAATCTTCCCTGCTTTCATCATCTCCAGCACCGCAAGGAATGTCACAATCACCTGTACTTTGGATGTCTGCCGCATCAGGAGATCCCGGAACCGAAAAGAGCGGTGAGTCCGTGTATACTCCGCAAGAAACTCCATCTTTTCCGGCAGCGTCACCTCTTCTTTCTCGATCTTCCCGAACCGGCTTCTCACCGGGTCAATCTTGTCATGCTGGCGGCGTATGACTTCCCGGAAAATTTCATGGAGCCTGGTAAGTGTCAGATCTCCTATCAGCTCATCCAAATCCACCGGCTGGGAATATTGTGCAACCTCTTTCGGAAGCGGAGCGTCCCGGTAGAACCTCTGTCCTCCCAGCACTTCCCGGTCCCGCAGCTCATAGGATATATATTTGTACATCTTGTACTGCAACAACTGCTCAACAAGCTCCTGCCTCGGATCTTCCTCCTCTCCTTCCTCGTTGACCTCTTTCGGAAGGAGCATCCGGCACTTGATGTCCAGGAGCGTTGCCGCCATCACAAGGAACTCGCTCATAATATTGAGGTCCTCCCTTTCCATCTGACGGATATACTCCATGTACTGGTTTGTAATCTCTACAATCGGAATATCATAAATATCAATTTTATTTTTTTCAATCAGGTGTAGGAGCAGCTCGAGAGGCCCCTCGAACACCGGAAGCTTTACCGGTATACCCATTGGATTTCCTCTTTCTCTTTGCGTCTTGTAACCGTTTTATTATACCTGATCCGCCCGTCTTTCTCAAGACTTTTGGCGAATGACGATGACTTCCGCCCGGTTAAAAAGGCGGATTGGAATACTATGTCCACCAAGCCCTTTACTGACAATGATGTCACAGTCCCTAAAACGGGAGTGCTCCCCGGAATATTTAGGAAACAGAGTAAGCTGTGGAGAGATCACGCCGCCAATCCCCGGAAGCCGCACGACGCCTCCGTGAAGATGCCCGCATAATACAAGATCCATCCCCCATCCTGCGTACGTTTCCGCATAAAGTGCCTGATGAGCCAGCAGGATTTTGTACGGGCCTCCCTCTGAAACCGGCCGAAGATCAAACTGTCCCGGCATCTGTTTCTCCGGACTCTCCTCCCGATATGTTTCATGGTGTTTCCAGGGAAACTGTTTGGTGAAAAAGGACACCGGAATCTCCAATCCGCCGATCTGCATCCGCTGGCCCCGAATCCAAATCGTATCAGCTTCGTTTTCCAACATATGAATTCCGGAATCTGCCAGTCTTTTGCGATACTTTCGGTAAGCCTCTCCGTAAGTTTCCTCACACTCTTTCATCTTCTGCTCGTGGTTTCCATTGGCACAGTATACCGGAGCAATGGCAGGAAGCCTCTCCAGAAACGCGGCTGCGTGTTCGGACTTCTCCCCGGTACTACGGATGAGCATATCCCCGCCTACCAAAATCAGATCCGGCGCTTCTCTTCGGATCGCGCCCAGAAGCCTTTGGTTGCCAGATCCGTATTCTTTATTGTGAAGGTCACTTAAAAATACGATTTTCCAGCCTCCCTCATCCTGACTTCCCATCTTTTTTTCCACTTCATAGTACCGCATGACAAAAGTATGATTCTCATAAAAAATCCGAAAGCTCAAAAGTACCACAATGAGCAGAAAAATAAGCAAAAGCCCGATCATCTTCTCCCTTCCTCCATCTCCGTCCGAACGGCTTCATAGAGATCCCGGATCGTGTCAAAGCAGTAGTCCGGTTTCCAGATGCTTGTCCGCACCTCCTCTTCGTCCGCCTCTCCGGTGTAAACGACCGCTGTCTCAAAGCCAGCGTTGATGCCGCAGGCAATATCAGTATACAGCCTGTCTCCTACGACAAGGAATTCCTCCGGCGTACCTTTGCACTGGCTGGCGCAGAGATCCACGATCACCCGGTTTGGTTTACCGATAAAGTATGGCCTCTTCCCGGTCGTATCCTGGATCATTCTACAGATAGCGCCACAATCCGGGATAAACCCAAAGGGTGCCGGACACCTCAGATCCGGGTTCGTCCCCAGAAAATCTATTCCCTCTCGGAACAATAGTTCGCACGCCTTTATGAGCTTTTCATATCGAAGTGTATCGTCAAACCCGGCGAGGACGCAAACAACATCATCCTCCGCCTCTTCTGTCACCTGCACGTTATGGCTTCGAAGCTCCTCCAGAAAAGAAGGCGTTCCCACTACGAACACCTTCTTCCCTTCATAATGTTCTTTCATATATAAACAGGCGGCATACGATGCGGTCATAAACTGTGCCTCTTCTGTGGTAATGCCCCACGCCGCAAATTTTTCCACATAATCTTTTCTGCTTTTTGTAGAATTATTTGTAATATAAAAACACCGTCCGCCGGTTTCTTCGATCCAATCCAGGAATTCTTTTGTCCCGTCATATAATGTCGTCCCGACAGAGAGCGTTCCGTCAATGTCAAATAAAAAATATTTCTTCTCTTTTAACATGATTCCAGCTCCTTTTCCTAGACATTATATAATTTTTCTTTCCCTTTTACAATGAAAAGCTGTCTAAAACATCTTCGATCGCTTTTTTCAAAGACATCGCAGGTACTTCTTCTGTCGTCACAAGATCCACTTCTCCAATCGTCTTTCCTCCCAGAAGATACTGAACCTTTCCGGCTTTCTGCCCTTTCTTTACCGGAGCTTCCAGCGAATTGTCAGGCAGTACTTTCTTTTCAATCCCGCTTAGATCCGTGCCGCTGACATCAACGTAGGAAAATCCCTGTTCCTGCACTGCCTCCACCTGATCGGTCTCCCCACGTTTTACCTTCACGGCCTTTTTCAAGGATTCCCAGTCACGATCCTCGTACTTTCTGCACACGGAAAATCCATAGTTTAACAGCGTCTGTGCGTCTGCAAATCGGGCTTTCACATCAGGCGCGGCCATGATAACGGCAATCAGATCAATCCCATCTTTCTGAGCCGTGGCGCTTAAACAAAATTTTGCTTCTCCGGTAGAGCCGGTTTTCAGTCCGGTCGCATAGGAATACTGCCGGATCAGCTTATTGGTGTTGGAAAGGCCGAATTCCGACTCGCCTTTTTTTGTTTTATGTATAATAGTGTCCATCCAGATCTTCGTATACTCATATACATCGGGATATTTGGTAATCAATTCTCTGGACATCAGGGCAATATCCCTGGCCGTTGTCACATGACCATCTGCGTCCAGTCCATTACAGTTTTTAAAGACTGTATTTTTCATACCAAGACCTTTGGCACGCTCATTCATCTGCTGGACAAAGGCTTCTTCTGTTCCGGCAATCAGCTCTGCCATGGCCACGCAAGCGTCATTGGCGCTGGACACGATGATGCATTTTAGAAGTGTATCTACCGTCTGCTCTTCCCCAGCCTCCAGAAACACCTGGCTTCCACCCATAGACGCCGCGTATTCCGATACCGTCACCACATCCTCTTTATGGATTTTCCCCTCAGAAAGGGCATCATAAATCAGAAGAATTGTCATTACTTTCGTCACACTTGCCGGAGGACGCTTTGTATCCGCATCTTTTTCAAAAAGCACTTTTCCGGAGGACGCCTCCATCAAAAGAACAGAAGGGGCTGTAACGGTCACTGTTCCTCCGTTTTCTCCTTCTGTCTCATCTTCTGCCATGACGGCAAAGCTCCCGGTCAGAGCCAGCATCACTGCCGTCATCAACACCGCAATCCACTTTTTCACATCTTACCTCTTCACCTGGCATTTATTATATTGTAAGATCTCCCATCCCAAAATATGCCTGTCCCTGTCAGGAAAGAATCGGAAAGCGCAGGCAGATGGAAAACCAATTTCCCTGAAGAAGCGCCCGGATTTCCCCATTCATATACCCGGTGAAAGCTTTTGCGATAGATAACCCAAGACCGGACGATGTTCTGCTTCTGGCCTCGTCAGCTTTATAAAACCGCTCAAAGACCTTCTCTACCTCAATCTCCTCCGGGTGCTCCACATAGTTGATACACTCTACTACCGCCCACTGATCCTGCCGTTTCAGGGTGATCCTCATCTTCCCTGTACCGTGATCCATTCCATTCTTGATGATATTTTGTAAAGTTCTGCGAAGGCCGGCAGCATTGCCTTCTATTTTCATCTGTTCCTCTGAAAAGTCAATCTCCGGCTCGATTCCTTTCTCCATCCAGACATCATAGTAAGAGAAAACGGTTTCTGTCACAATCCGGTTCAGATAAAGCGGCTCCATCTCGAGCACATACGTCTCATTTTTCAGCTTGGTATATGTAAAGAGTTCCTCCAGCATCTCCTTGAGGCTGTTGATCCGCTCCTCAATGACACTTAAATATCTCGCTCGTTCCTTCGGATCCTCGCTTTCCTCCAATAGCCGGAAATAGCCGTTTAAGGAGGTGAGCGGCGTACGGATATCGTGGGATAGATTCGTGTAGGCGTCTGAAATATCCTGCTCTTTTTTCAGATACCGTCTTCTTTGTTCTCGTTGACGGTCCAACATCTCATTGAGCTCGTCCATCAATTCCCTCAAAGGCCCGGAAGCCTCCTGCCCGGTAATCATCAGATTACTGTCGTAGTCTTTCAGAAACGTCAACTGGCGGCAGATATCCCGTATCTGCCGCAAAATGCCAACCAGTTTTAATAATAGTAGAATAAGAAATGCTGCCAGAATTCCTATGATCCATTCCATTTATCTGATATCCCTTCTCTGAAACACAAGCGCACTGACTGTGGTAAAAACCACACCGTAAATTACCGCCACCAGCGAGGCTTTAAACAATGCATCCGAGCTCCCGTGAGCCTGTAAAAAGCTGATCGATCCCGTCACGGTATGAGTAACCAAATCCACGTTTTTATCAAACAGGGAATGGATTCCTTTCTCGATCATTGCGTAAAGAAGCATCGTCATATTCATACACATCAAAATCGCAAGCGTCATACTGATCAGGTTGTTGGAAATCATAATTGCGATTGCCATCACAATGAGAGCCAGCGCATAATGAAGCAGTATCTGAACCGCGACATACGCTGACAGTTCCGACACCGGACCGATCTCCAGATAGCCGAAGAAAATCTGATTGGAGACGACCTGCACAAGGAGGGCAATTATAAAGGTCAGTACCGTGTAAATCAACAGATTCACTGCCTTGGAAAGTACAAGGGAACTTCTTCTTTTGCACTGTCCTCCTATATTTTTGATATAACCGCAGCGGATATCCGATGCAGCAAAGAGTACGGCAAAGATCACCACAAAAATGGCCTCCACCTTGCCTTGGACATTCCCATAGAACAGGTCATAAAGCGTTGCCTTCTCACCCGGTTTGGTCGGAATTGTTACATACATTCCCAGGTTTTCCGCAGATTCTCCCGCCTGATCCTGGATCGTCGCCCAGTTCTCGGCGCTGGCCTTGGGATCCCGGAATTCCGACCCCATCGTGGCGGTAGTTAAAATCAACAGCCCCGCCATCACAATCCAAAGGATATACTGGCTTTTGGATCTCATCATTCTTGCGAAATCCATTCTAATGATATTCAGCATGACTGCCACCTCCTGTCAGATTTAAGTAATAATTTTCCAGTTTTTCGCTGCAGAGTTTCAATTCTTTGACGGCAATCCCCGCCTGGACAAGCTCGCGATTGATCGTCGGGCTTTGATCAATGCCGTCAAAGATCCAGACATGACCGGAATCCACGATCTGATACCGCTTGATTCCCATCGTATCCAGCACAGGCACCACCATCTCCGGTGTATCCGTAGCAATCTCCAGACGTTCTACACAGCGCTTCATCAATTCTTCTCTTGTGATCTCCTGGATCAGCTCTCCGTGATGGATGATTCCGTAATCAGTCGCAATCTTGGAAAGCTCCTCCAAGATATGGCTGGAAATCACAATCGTCATATTACGCTCCTGATTCAGCCTCATAATGGTATCCCTGACCTCCACAATTCCCTGCGGATCCAGCCCATTGATAGGCTCGTCAAGAAGCAAAAGATCAGGTTCTCCCACAAGAGCCAGCCCAATGCCAAGTCTCTGCTTCATTCCAAGGGAAAAATTTTTTGTCTTTTTCTTTCCCGAATCTGACAATCCGATTAGTTTCAAAATATCTTCGATGTATCCTTTCTTGCGAATTCCAAAAAAACGGCATTTCAGATCCAGATTATCGTATGCGGTCATGTTTCCATAGATTCCCGGGGCCTCGATCAGACATCCGATCCTGGATCGGACAGCTCCAAGCTCCCTGCCTTTCCGGCCGAACAACTCAATCTCTCCTTTCGTAGGAGCGGCAAGCCCTGCCAGCATTTTTAAGAAAGTTGTTTTTCCGGCTCCGTTCCTTCCGATCAGTCCGTATACGGCCCCCTTTCGAACTCGCATACTGATCGAACTGACCGCTCTATGATGACCGTACTGTTTTGTCAGTTCCTGGGTTTTTACTATCATCTGACTCACTGTATCATCTCCTTTTTTTATTTGCTTTTATCCTACACCTTCTTCTCTAATCCTTCGCAAATAAAAAGTAAAGACTTCGTAAAGATATCATCTGGAAAGTGTATATCCGATCCCCCAAACCGTATCGATAAAAGACCTCTCAGAAATTGCCTTCATTTTCTTACGAATATTACTAATATGGACGTCGATTGCCTTCGTCTCACCCATAAACGGCTCTTCCCATGCCGCCTCAAAAATCTCTTCCTTGCTGAATACTTTTTTCGGCCAGCGAAGAAAGAGCTGTAAGATGAGAAATTCCTGCCTCGTAATCCCTTCCAGCCTCACGCCGTCCACATAGATCTGGTGCTCCTCCGTATCCAGAAGCAAGCCATTATGTTCCAGAACCTTTTTCTCTTCCTGTCCGGTGCGTTTCCGAAGCTGAACCTGGACTCTTGCCAGCACTTCCCGGATTTCAAACGGCTTTACCACATAATCATCCGCGCCGCTAAGAAGCATGTCAACCTTAGAATCCATCTCATCTCTGGCCGACAGGACAATGACCGGTACCACCCGCTTTGTCTGCCGGATCTCCTCCAGAAGCGTCTCCCCTGACATCCCCGGAAGCATCAAGTCCAAAAGCACCAAATCCGGCTCCTCCTGAGATAATACAAGTCTGCCCTCTGTCCCTGAAAACGCCTGGATGCAAGAATATCCCTCCTTCTGAAGCGCTACTTTCAGCATCTCATTGATATTGACATCATCTTCTACAATTAGAATTGTACTCATATATTTCTCCTGTCTCATTCTTACTTTTCATAGGTTTCCATGTGTCAAAGGTATTCCTGTGTGATAGAAAAAACAGGATGCCGGTCGGCATCCTGTTTCTGCACATCTTAGTTATATTTACGTTTTCTGGCAGCCTCAGATTTCTTTTTACGTCTTACGCTTGGTTTTTCGTAATGTTCTCTCTTACGAATCTCCTGCTGGATACCAGCTTTGGCGCAGTTACGTTTAAATCTGCGTAAAGCGCTGTCTAAACTTTCGTTTTCTTTAACGATTACATTTGACATAATCTCACACCTAACCTCCCCTCCAGTCCTGTATTGTGCATCATACGACTGTTCGGGTATTTTATTGCACTACAAGTATTATACCATAATTTCCTTATCCGTCAAGGTATTTTTCATAGCTTTCCGGAAAAATCAGTGCCAAAGACACTACGCCAGTTGCTCTTTTGCGGTCTCTTTTGCCTTTGCCAGTGCCGCGTCCACGCCGTCCGGATTCTTTCCGCCAGCCTGAGCCATGTTCGGGCGTCCACCGCCGCCCCCGCCAACCAGTCCTGCGATAGCCTTAATGAGATTGCCTGCATGGGCACCTTTCTTCACTGCGCCATCCGTCGCGGTTGCCATCAGGCTGACTTTACCGTCCGCTACAGACGCAATCACAATCACGCCCTCTCCCACTTTCTCTTTGAGCTGGTCACCCAGATCACGCAGTCCATTCATATCCACACCTTCGACCTTTGCGGTGATCACGGAGATCCCGTCAAGCACTTCTGCCTGGTCTGTCACATCTCCCATCGCGTCCTTGGCAAGCTTGCTCTTTAAGCTCTCTACCTCGCTTCTAAGCTCCTTGTTCTCAGACTGAAGATGTCCGATTTTCTCTTCGAGGTGCTCCGGCGTCGTCTTAAGTGCCTTTGCCGTCTCATGGAGGATCTGCTCCAGATTTGCGTAATAGTTCATCAGACCCTGGGATGTCAGAGCCTCAATTCTCCGCACGCCTGCTGCCACACCGGACTCAGAGATGATCTTAAAGGAGCCGATGGACGCGGTATTGTCCACATGGGTTCCGCCACAGAATTCCTTGGAAAATTCTCCCATGCTGACTACCCGTACAATATCCCCGTACTTCTCTCCAAACAGTGCCTGTGCTCCGGTCTTCTTCGCCTCTTCAATCGGAAGATTCTCCACTTTCACCGGAAGGGCGTCCGCAATTGCTCGGTTGACAATCTCTTCCACCTCTTTGATTTCCTCCGGTGTCAGCGCGGAGAAATGGGTGAAATCAAAGCGCAGTCTCGCGGCGTCCACATAAGAACCTGCCTGCTCTACGTGGGTGCCAAGTACGGTACGCAGCGCTTTCTGAAGCAGGTGGGTCGCACTATGGTTTCTTCCGGAAAGGCGGCGGTTTTCCTCGTCTACTTTCAGAACCACGTTTTCCCCGGTACGGACCATGCCTTTTACTGTTGTTCCGATATGAGCAATCTTACCGCCGAGAAGTTTTTTCACATCTTTTACCCGGAAGACAAAGCTTCCATCCTCAGACGTAATCACGCCATGGTCCGCATTCTGTCCGCCGCTTGTGGCATAGAATGGCGTCTCCTCGACAAAGATCGTTCCCTCTACCCCTTCGGTCAGTGCATCGGTAATTTCGCTCTCTGTTGTCAGCACTGTCACTTTTGACGTGTGGATCAGTGTCTCATAGCCCACAAAGATGGAGGTCACAGACGGATCGATGGACTCGTACACAGTCACATCTGCTCCCATATAGTTGGTCACTCCCCTTGCCGCACGGGCCGTCTCACGCTGTACCTGCATCGCTTTCTGGAATCCCTCTTCATCTACAGAGATGCCTTTCTCCTCCAGAATCTCCTTTGTCAGATCAAGCGGAAATCCGTAGGTATCATAGAGCTTGAACGCATGATCGCCGGACAATACGGTCTCGCCCTTTTCTTTCATTTCACCTTCCATCTCCGCAAGGATACCAAGTCCCTGGTCGATGGTCTTATTAAACTGGTCTTCCTCTTTGCTGATGACATTGAGGATAAAATCACGTTTCTCTTCCAACTCCGGATAACCGTCTTTTGATCCCCCAATCACGGTCTCGCACAATCCGGATAAGAACTTCCCGTCGATGCCAAGAATCCTTCCATGGCGGCAGGCACGCCGCAGCAGACGGCGCAGCACATAACCTCTGCCCTCATTAGACGGCATAATCCCGTCGGAAATCATAAAGGTCACGGAACGGATATGGTCTGTGATGACGCGGATGGAAATATCCGATTTTTCATCTTTCTTATAGATTACACCTGCCAGACGGCACACGTGGTCACGGAGCGCTTTCATCGTATCGATATCAAAGATGGAATCCACGTCCTGTACAGCAGAAGCAAGACGCTCCAGTCCCATTCCGGTATCGATATTCTTCTGCTCCAACTCACTGTAATTGCCGTGGCCGTCATTATCAAACTGGGTGAAGACATTGTTCCAGACTTCCATGTAACGGTCACACTCGCAACCTACAGTACAGTCTGGCCTGCCGCAGCCGTACTTCTCGCCACGGTCATAGTAAATCTCAGAACATGGCCCACATGGTCCGGAACCGTGCTCCCAGAAATTATCCTCTTTTCCAAACTTGAAGATCCGCTTGGCCGGAATCCCAATCTCTTTGTTCCAGATCTCAAACGCCTCGTCATCATCTACATATACGGACGGATACAGACGATTCGGATCAAGACCCACCACCTCAGTTAAAAACTCCCAGGACCAGTGGATGGCCTCCCTTTTAAAATAATCACCAAAAGAAAAGTTGCCCAGCATCTCAAAAAAGGTGCCGTGTCTTGCGGTTTTTCCTACATTTTCGATATCACCGGTACGGATACACTTCTGGCAGGTCGCCATCCGACGCTTTGGCGGAATCTCCTGTCCGGTAAAATACGGTTTCAGCGGCGCCATACCGGAATTGATGAGCAGTAAACTCTTATCATTGTGTGGCACCAGTGAATAACTTTTGTGAATAAGATGCTCTTTACTCTCAAAAAAATCAAGAAACATCTTTCTTAATTCATTTACCCCATAAGTCTGCATGACTTTGAATGCCTCCTCATTGTATCTTTCAATCTTCTCTTTTTGTCTATCTTATTTATCATAATGGATCGTGCCGGGTGTGTCAAGCAGTCGCTGAGCAAAGTAAACGGACTGCATAGCGTCCTTTCCGTAGAAATCCGCTCCGATCATATCGGCATATTCCTGATTTAAGACGGCTCCGCCCACCATCACCTGGCAGTCCGGCTTCTCTTTGCGAAGCAATCGGATCGTCTCTTCCATGTTAACGACCGTTGTCGTCATCAGGGCGCTTAATCCCACCAGCCGGACCTGCTCGCTCTTTGCTGTCTCGACGATTCGTTCCGGTTCCACATCCTTTCCAAGATCAATCACGTCAAATCCATAATTTTCCAACAGTACTTTGACGATATTCTTCCCAATGTCGTGAATATCTCCCTTGACTGTGGCAAGGATGATCTTCCCTTTCTTATCCTGCACGACGCCGCTTCGATCCATCGTCTCTTTCAGCACCGCAAAAGCTTCCTTGGCGGCATCCGCACTCATCAGAAGCTGAGGCAGGAACAGCGTTCCTTTTTCGAAGCGTTTCCCTACGATGTCGAGTGCCGGAATCAGATCCTCATTAATGATAGCAAGCGGATCTTCTGCTGCCACTCGATCTTTTGTCAGTCGGGACGCCTCCTCTTTTAGCCCCCGCTCGATGGCGTATTGCAAGGTCATCTCCCCCACACTTCCCCCGGAAACCGGCTGGGTCCCTACGGCACGGACACCTTCCGGCTGGGTATAGCCTGCATAAGCCGCAATATAGCCCTCGCAGTTCGGGTCAAAATTCATCAACGCCAGATACGAGCGGTATGCCTTCATCATCTCCTCAGATCCAGGATTGATAATTCCGGCAGTCAGCCCCTTTTGCATGGCAAGGGCATAAAATATCGAGTTCACTGCCGGCCGGTATGGAAGTCCGAATGAGATATTAGACACGCCAAGGACTGTACGGACGTGATATTTATTTCGTACCATCTCCAGGGCGTTCAGTACGGTAATGGCTCCCTCGGGTTCCGAACTGATCGTCATCGTCAGCACATCGATGACAATATTTTTGGGCCGGATTCCATATTTCGCTGCCTCCCGGATAATCTTTCCGGCAATCTCCACCCGCCCCTCGGCTGTGTCCGGAATTCCTTGTTCATCCAGCGCAAGTCCGATCACAACGCCGCCGTATTTTTGTACGAGCGGAAAGACCATATCCATGGACTCCTGCTTGCCGCTGACAGAATTGACCATGGGCTTTCCGTTGTAAACCCGCATAGCTCGTTCCATCGCCTCCTGATCCACCGTATCAATCTGAAGTGGGAGACTGGTAATTCCCTGCAGTTCTCTTACGACTTCTTCCATCATGGATGGCTCGTCAATATCCGGAAGGCCTACATTCACATCCAAAATATGCGCGCCTTGTTCCTGCTGCCGGATTCCTTCTTTTAAAATATAATCAATATCATGCTCTTTTAGTGCCTGTTTAAACCGTTTCTTTCCGGTCGGATTGATCCGCTCTCCAATGATCACCGGACAGTCACCCAAAATCACGGCCTGTCCATAAGAAGAAACCACCGTCTCCTCCTTCTCGGTCTGCTTCTGTACGGCCATATTTTTGCAGATATCCGTCATCCTGCGGATATGCTCCGGCGTCGTACCACAACAGCCGCCCACGATACAAGCCCCGGCCTTTACGATCTCCTGCATCCATCCGGCGAACAGTTCCGGTGTCACATCATAGTAAGTTTCCTGGCCCCGCTGCTTTGGCAGTCCGGCATTTGGCTTCACAATTACCGGAATACTCGCATGCCTGCAGATCTCCTTTAGAATCGGGAGCATCTGCCGCGGCCCCAGACCACAGTTGATACCAAGAGCGTCCACACCCAGGCCCTCCAGCAGAGCTACGGTACTTAACACGTCTCCACCGGTAAGCAGTTTGCCTTTCTCATCGAAAATCAATGTCGCAAAGACCGGAAGATCTGTCTGCTCCTTTGCCGCCAGAACGGCTGCCTTACATTCATAAGTATCACTCATCGTCTCAATATGGATCAGATCGGCGCCGGCCTCGGCTCCCAGTCTCGCGGCCTCGGCAAACGCCTCGCAGGCTGCGTCAAATGACAAGTCTCCCATCGGCTCCAGAAGCTTTCCGGTCGGTCCCATATCAAGCGCCACGTAATGTCTGCCGTCGTCTTTTCCCGCCAGAATTCTGGCTTTCTTGGCGTTTTCCACTGCTGCGAAGATCACGTCTTTCAGCGGCCAGGTGTCATCGTGAAATTTCTGTGCATTAGCGCCGAAGGTATTGGCAAGCACAATGTCGCTTCCCGCTTCATAATACTGTCTGTGTATCTCTGTGATCTCCCCAGGCTTTCGGATATTCCATGTCTCCGGAAGCTCTCCCGGCTGCAGTCCCCGCTCCTGCAGAAGGGTTCCCATCCCGCCGTCTAAAAACAATAACTCTTTTCCAAGCCGTTCTCTCATCTTTTCACTCCTTATCCGTTCCTGACTTTTATGCTCTCCGATAAAGACAATCTGCCTTTTCACACACCTCACACCCCTGCCGGTGACAGGGAATCTGCTCCCGGCTGATTCCGATCAACGCTGTAACCGATTTGGTCGGTGTAAGCATACAGCTTTTTGTCATCGTCAGGCCGATCTTCTTATCCGCCTGCAAAAGCGCAAGCAGCTTCTCCTGGTGCCGGATATCAAAGTCTCCGTAACCAGGACTGAATCTTGGTCTCAGATACCAGCCCTCGCAGGATAGTTCTTTTGCGATCTCTTCCTGGCAGTCGTCGCAGTACTCCTCCAGAAGCGCCGCCGCACAGGACTGTAAGACCACTGCCTTTGCCATCTCCATAACAGATGCCCTCCTGATCATCTGATCCGCTTCCGTCCCCAGAGTGGCCGCAAAGGCCGCCACACGGCCACAGCCTTTTAAGTTTCGGGAAAGACCTTTACTTTCAATGGTCCAGTCTCCGATTTGGAGGACTCCGTCTTTCTGGGATAATTCAAAAATGCGATAGATGAATCGCTCTCTTACTTTGGCTTTCAGCTCCTCCATGGAACACTCCACCAAAGCAAGTGTCTGCTCATCTATCGCATGTCTTCCATATCCAAGATAACGGATGGCCTCCCTTATCTCCCTATTCATCTACAATCTCCGATAGATTTTCCATGATCGCCTTTGCAACTTCCGGCTTATTCATAGAATAAATATGGATGTTATTGATACCGTTGGCTATCAGATCGATCACCTGATCTGTGGCATAGGCCACTCCTGCCTGCCTCATCGCTTTCGGGTTATCCCCAAAACGATCTACGACCGCCTTAAAACGCTCCGGAAGATAGGTTCCGGATAAGGAACAGATCCGTCTGATCTGACTTTTATTGGTAACAGGCATGATACCTGGAAGCACCGGAACGGTAATCCCCGCCTCCCGGATCTTATACAGGAAATTATATAAAATATGGTTATCAAAAAACATCTGGGTTGTCAGAAAATCCAGACCGCAGTCCACCTTTTCCTTCAGATAACGGATGTCTTCCTTCTGAGTATCGCTCTCCACATGTCCTTCCGGATAGCAGGCGCCGCCAATGCAGAAATCCCCGCTTTCTTTCAAAAGCTCGATGAGCCCTGCCGCATGTTGGAACTTATCTTCCGCAGGGTATGCCATCCCTTCCGGAATGTCGCCCCGAAGCGCCAGTACATTCTCGATCCCTTCCTGCTTTAACTTGTGAACGACCTCACGCACCTCCGCTTTCGTCGAGGACACGCAGGTCAGATGTGCAAGGCTCGGAACGTGAAGCTCGTTTTGAATATGGGAGGCGATCCCCACAGTGTTCTTACTTGTGCCGCCGCCTGCCCCATAGGTCACACTGATAAAAGACGGGCGGACAGTCGCGATCTCATCGACCGCCTTCACCACGCTTTCGTATTTGTCATCTGTCTTTGGCGGAAATACTTCAAATGATATATGTACATTTCCCGATTGTAATTTCTCTTTGATTTTCATGTCTTACTCCTAAGCTGTCTTTTGTATTGCTGAACCTACAGACTCTCGTAGAGATCCACGTACTGCTTCGCGGAATTCTTCCAGGAGAAGTCCCTGCTCATTCCCTGCTCCACGATCTTGTTCCAGTCACGGCGTTTGTCGTAGTAGATCTTCTCCGCATACCGGATGACTGCAAGCATCTCATGTGCGTTGTAGTTTGCAAAACTAAAGCCGGTTCCTTTCTTTTCAAATTCATTGTACGGCTCAACCGTATCTTTCAGGCCACCTGTCTCCCGTACGATCGGCACAGTGCCGTAGCGCAGGCTCATTAATTGACTCAGTCCGCACGGCTCAAACAATGACGGCATAAGAAATGCGTCGCATGCCGCATAGATCTTATGAGAGATCGGCTCGGAATAGTAAATATTGGCCGAAACCTTGCCCTGGTACTTCCACGCAAAATGGCGGAACATATTTTCATAACGCTCTTCTCCCGTTCCAAGCGCCACAATCTGTACGGCATCCTGACACAGATCGTCCATCACATAAGCAATCAGATCGAAGCCCTTCTGATCAGTCAGACGGGAAACGATACCGATCATCATCACCTTCTTGTCCTGATTGAGTCCAAGCGCCTCTTGTAGGGCGAGCTTATTCTTTACCTTTTCCTTACGGAAGTTGGATGCGTCGTAGTGGTGCTCGATCATCGGATCAGTCGCCGGATTCCACTCATTGTAATCCAAGCCGTTTACAATACCGGACAGGCAGTTGGATCTTGCATTCATCAGTCCATCCAGACGCTCACCGTAAAACGGCTGCTTGATCTCTTCAGCGTAAGAACTGCTGACTGTCGTCACCCTGTCCGCATAGACGATACCTCCCTTTAAAAGATTGGCATCCTTATAAGCCTCCAGCTTGTCCGGCGCGAAATAGTAAGCCGGAAGTCCTGTGATATCCTTTACTGTCTTCGTATCCCATACTCCCTGAAATTTCAGATTATGTATCGTCATCACCGTTTTGATACCACGGAAGAACTCATTGCCGTACCGGAAATTATCAAGGTACACCGGTACAAGCCCAGTCTGCCAGTCATGGCAGTGAATGATGTCCGGGCGGAAATCAAGAAGCGGCAGGGCGCTTAATGACGCCTTGGAGAAAAACGCAAACTTCTCAATATCCCACTTTGTGTCCCCATAAGGAGTGAAGCCGTTGAAGTAGTATTCATTGTCAATAAACCAGAATGTAATGCCCTCATGGACAAGCTCTAAAATTCCGACGTACTGTTCTCTCCAGTTCAGATCCATATAAAAATGGGTCTTATATGTCAGCTTTTCCTTCCACTCTTCCTTCATGCACATATATTTTGGAAGCATCACTCTGACGTCATACTTTTCTTTGTCAAAATATTTTGGCAGGGAACCTACAACGTCTGCCAGCCCCCCTGTCTTGATAAATGGAACCGACTCAGATGCTACAAATAATATTTTCTTCATAAGTCTTCCTCCTGAATATAAACATAAACTATGGACTTATTATACCGCATTTTCCGATATTTGCAAAGAATTATCGATGTTTATATTCTAATCGGATGGTGTCCGCCACCAGGGCGATGAACTCGGAGTTGGTCGGTTTTCCTTTTCCGTTGCTGACCGTATATCCAAACAGCTCGTCTAACACATCAAGCTTCCCTCTGCTCCACGCCACCTCGATGGCATGGCGGATGGCACGCTCCACCCTACTTGCCGTCGTCTGATGTTTCTTGGCCACAGTCGGATAGAGGATTTTCGTGATAGCATTTAAGACGTCCATATCCTCCACCGCCATAATGATGGCATCCCGTAAGTAATGATACCCTTTGATGTGGGCCGGGATGCCGATCTCGTGGATCATATCTGTAACGCGGGTCTCCAAAGGCTTCCTCTCTTCTTCCCGTTTCCGTACTTCCATGGCCTGCATGAAGGGCTCCGCATGTCTTTTGCACCTTGTATTTTTAATTTTCTCGATCAGTACTTCGTTCCGAAATGGTTTCATAATGTAGTAGGCCGCTCCTTTACGGAATGCATCTTCTGTGATCTTCTCCTGTCCGACCGCTGTGACAATGATAAAGTCCGGCCGTTTCTGGATCGTCTTGTCCTTATTTACCATATCCATGACACTTAAGCCATCGACTTTTGGCATAATCAGATCCAGCAAAACGACATCAGGTTCTTTTGTTTTTATAATTCGGTACACATCTTCTCCATTGTTCGCCTTTCCTACAAGGGAAAGTTCCTTGTCCGATGAAATAATATTTCCCAAAAGTTCCAACATTCGTTCATTGTCGTCTGCGATCGCTACATTCACTTGATCCATGTTCCTTTCAACCTCCGATTTCTCCCATTCTTTCCTAAAAAACGCTACGATCACTATTATAAATTTCGTATTTTGCCAAATCAAGAATTTGCTGTCGTAACAATTCGACACATGGCACCACTATTTTCCCTTATTTGACATGGTTCAACATATTGCCGATGTAGATACCGTACCCCATCCTGGCGTCCTGAACGAACACATGGGTGACAGCCCCTATCAGTTTCCCGTCCTGGAGAATCGGGCTCCCGCTCATTCCCTGCACGATTCCGCCGGTCATGTCAAGGAGTTTCGGATCCGTCACCTCGATCACCAAGGTCTTATTCGACTCCCTGGCATTCCAGTCGATTTTTGTAATACGAATCTTGTACTCTTCCACTTTACCGCTCACAGCACAACGGATCACGGCGTCACCGGTATGAATCTCTTCCTTGGCAGCGACCGGAACCGGCTCCTGATTAGAAAAGAGGGCGTCGATCCGGTCTACCGTGCCATAAATGCCCTCATCTGTATTCTGGGTGATGGAACCTAAAATATTATAATTATTATAGACAATGACTCCTTCCATGCCACCGGGATTTCCGGAAGTACCTTTCTTGATATCCTGGATGCTGGTCGTGTAAAGACGGCCGTCCCCGATCTCCAAAAGCTCATTCGTATCCGTATCCCGGATCCCATGACCCAGTGCGCCAAAGTGACTCTGGCTGTCCAAAAACGTCACGGTCCCTAGCCCTTGTTCATTGTCCTTGACCCAAATGCCGAGTTTTTTCCCTTCCCCACTGTCGATCAGCCCCGTTTTTACATCCAGGAACTCTTCGTTTCGCCTGAGGTGCAGAACGACCTCCTCCGCTTCTTTTGTTCCTATCACCTGCTGGAGTTCCTTTTTTGTCCCAATCGTGTTGTCATCAACCCCTACAATGTAATCCCCCGCTTTGACAAGGTGTTTGGCCGGCTCCTTTTTCGTCCCATCCTCATCCTCCACGGCTTCGGTCCCAAGCACCATCACACCGTCCGTCTCCAGATAAAGTCCCACCGGCATCCCGCCTGGGATCACAAGATTCTCATCCACCTGCGATGTACTGACCTCCTGTTCAAACTGTCCCTGTTTCCACTCCAGGAAACAATAACTTCCTCCCAGAATCATAAATGCTACCAGTACGATCAGGACGCCCCTTCGATACCATTTCACCCACATATCACGCCTCCTAAAACAGAATATTCTGAAAATGATTTTTGGGGACATGTTCCGATCAATCGGAACATGTCCCCAATAGTTTGTGCAGATCCCTGTTTTCTATTCTGCGAGGTGTTTACTTTTCATGTTTTCAGCCAGTTTTTTCATCTCTTTTGCCGTACTTTGAACCGCCTCAGTGATCTTGGCGCCACCTAAAATCCTGGAAAGTTCCTGGATGCTCTCGTCCTCTCCGAGAAGCCGGATCTCCGTGGTAGTCTTATTGTCATTTATCTGTTTTTCGATCAGGTAGTGTGCGTCCGCCATGGCCGCAATCTGTGCCAGATGGGTAATGCACAGTACCTGATGACGTTTCCCGAGAAGCGCCATCTTTTCGGACACTTTCTGCGCGGTTCTGCCGCTGATTCCGGTGTCAATCTCGTCGAAGATGAGGGTTTCCACCTCGTCTTTATCCGCCAGCACGGATTTGACCGCCAGCATGATCCGGGAGAGTTCTCCGCCCGACGCCACCATACCGAGTGGTTTTTTCTTTTCCCCCGGATTCAGAGAAATCATAAATTCCGCCTCATCTCTTCCAGATTCGGTGTAATCCGGAAGAGGGCGGATCACAGTATCAAATTCCACGTTGAGGAAATTGAGATCAAGAATTCCCTGCCTGATCTCTTCTGAGAGGCCTCCTGCATAGCTTTCGCGGATTTCGGTAAGCTTGTTTGTCCACCGGTCCAGCTCCTTTTGTGCCACATCCTTCTTCTCTCGTAAGGATGCCAGATATGCATCATAATCCTGAAGAACCGCCAACTTCTTTTCGGTCTCCTCTGCATAATGCAGAATTTCCCCGATGGAGTTCCCATATTTTGTTTTCAAATGGTTGATCGTATTGAGCCGATTTTCCGTTTCGTAGAATTCCTCCTCGGAAAAAGAAAAGTCATCCTGGCTATCGGACAATTCCCGGTTGAAATCTCCAAGAAGACTTTCGATCTCCAGTAGTTCTCCATAGAGCTCTTCCATCTTCGGATCGTAGGATGACACTTCGGACATGGCGTGGATGGCTCGGCTAAGGGATGAGGACGCTGACGTCTCGGAAAGCCCCCCTGTACACTCGTATGCCTCTTCCAGGCTTTCCATAATCTTCCTTGCGTTTCTCATCTTCTTATAACGGGATTCCAGTTCCTCATCCTCTCCCAAAATGAGGGCAGCCTCCCGGATTTCTTCTGCCTCAAAAGAGAGAAAATCTTCTTCTTTTTTCCGCTCGGCCTCTCCTTTGTCCGCTTCCTCCAAGACTCGGACTGCTTCCCTGTAGATCTGGTACGCTTCCCGTACCTGCTTTTTTACAGACTCTGCCTCGTCTTTTGCATAGGCGTCCAGGATTTCCAGATGCTTTTTCTTGTACAGTAAAGACTGGTGCTCGTGCTGTCCATGAATATCAATCAGAATCTCCGCTGCCTCTTTGAGCCGCCCGATTGGTACCATTTCTCCATTGATACGACTGATACTTCTGCCGTCCATGAGCTTCCGGCTCAGAGCTACAATTCCATCCTCCGGGACAATCTCAAGTCTCTCAAGCTTCTTCTGCTGCCGTGGATCACAAACGTAAAAGACCAGCTCCACCAGTCCATAGTCTGCTCCCTCCCGGAGCATAGCGGCACTGTATTTCCCTCCCAGGGCCAGGTGGACAGAACCAAGCAAAAGGGATTTCCCCGCTCCGGTCTCCCCGGTAAGAATATTCAGTCCTTCCTTCCACTCGACCTCCGCCTCTTCAATCAGCGCCAGATTTTTTACATGCAGACTTTGTAACATGTCTCCTCCCTTTTCTTTTATCCGTTTCCTGCCAGAAACCGTCTTACATGACCATTCCACGCAGACGGTCCATCACGTCCACCGTCTCTTCTTTGCTGCGGACGGCACACATGATCGTATCGTCCCCGGCAATACACCCGGCGATCTCGTGCCACTGTAAGGCGTCGATAGCGGCTGCCACCGCCATGGCCATCCCCGGCACGGTCTTGATAATAAGAATATTCTCCGCCATGTCCATGGAGGCGAATCCATCCCGCAGAATCCGGATGTACTTCTCACTCATCTCCTTGCCGTCGTGACGCAAAAGGGCGTACTTTTGCCTGCCGTTCTCCGCAGGTACCTTTGTCAGCTTCAGATCTCGGATATCCCTGGATACTGTCGCCTGTGTCACCTTGAATCCAGCCTCATTTAAGCGTTCCGCCAATTCTTCCTGTGTCTCGATGTCATATTTTCGGATCAGTTCCACAATCTTTGCGTGTCTGTTTACTTTCATTCGGCTAATTTCCTTTCATTTTTTCCCTCAGTGTCTCCACAAAACTCAACTTGCTCAGTTTAATCAATTTCGTCACTTCCTGTGCTTTCTGGATTACTACCCGTTCCCCTGTGCGAAGCCGCATGATATCGGTACCGTCAAAGGTAACAATCGCTTCCTCCTCTTCCTTGTTCCTTCTGGATCCGATCTCCACCTCCACCAGATCCGCGTCCGAAACCACGATGCTGCTGTTATTCAGGGAATGAGAACAGATCGGGGTAATCAGAATCAGGGACGCCGTCGGTTCCACAATCGGTCCGCCTGCCGACAGGTTGTAAGCTGTGGATCCCGTCGGCGTGGAAATGATAAGGCCGTCTGCCTGATACGACGTCAGATACACACCGTTGACATAGAGGTTGAGCCGTACGATATGAAGGTTTTCGCTTCTTGTCACTACAATATCATTGAGGGCCACATCCGTCCGAAAGTCCTTGACTGTCCCAGAGAGCATCATCCGGTTTTCTACGGTGTAGCTCCCTTCCAGGAGCTGGTCGAGAGCCGGAAAGAGATTTTGCACCTCTACTTCCGTCAGATATCCAAGCGTACCCATATTGACTCCTAAAATCGGCACCTCCCGCTGCAGCAACTCCCGTGCCGCAAGGATGAGGGTCCCATCCCCTCCGATTACGACCGCACAGTCCACGTCCATTTCCTTTGTCTCCTCCCCGTCCAAAATACAATGGACGCCCCGGCTTTCCAGATAGGACGCCGCCTGTCTCGTAACTTTATGATGTTCGTCTTTTCCGTTATTTGTAATAATATAAACCTGTTTCATCTTTCTATTTTGCCAGTGTTCCAAAGGCCTCTGCCACGATGCCCTTCACCGCCTCCTCAGACGGCACGTCGCAGGCTTCCTCCCTCGCTTTCTTTAAATGGACGAGATATTCAATATTCCCCTCCGGTCCTTTGATCGGAGAAAAAGTCAGTTTCTTCACCGTAAATCCGATGGATGCGGCGTAGTCTGTCACGGTATGGATCACTTCTTCGTGGGTGCTCTTCTCCCGTACAACGCCCTTTTTCCCGACCTTCTCCCTGCCTGCCTCAAACTGCGGTTTGATCAGCGCCACGATCTCTCCGCCCTCCGTCAGATACCGGTAAATCGGAAGGAGTACCTTGGTCAGAGAGATGAAAGACACGTCAATGGAGGAAAAATCGATCGGCTCTCCCAAATCCTCCGGGGTCACGTAGCGGATATTCGTCTTTTCCATACAGACGACCCTGTCATCCTGACGAAGCTTCCAGGCAAGCTGTCCTCTCCCCACATCAATGGCGAACACCTTTCTCGCCCCATTTTGCAGCATACAGTCCGTAAATCCCCCGGTAGAGGACCCCACATCCGTACAGACCTTATCCGCAAGCTCCACGTCAAACTCTTTCATGGCCTTTTCCAGTTTCAGTCCGCCTCTGCTGACGTACGGAAGGGCATGTCCTTTGACCTCGATGGACACATCCTCCGGAAATGTCGTCCCGGCCTTATCCTCCCGCTGTCCATCCACAAATACATTCCCGGACATAATCACCGCCTTGGCCTTCTCCCTGGACTCGGCCAGATTTCGCTTTACAAGCAATACATCCAGACGTTCTTTCATGTTCTACTGGTCTCCTTTATCTGATACTGTCTGATGCTGGATTCCTGCATAAACAGTAAGAATCTTTTTGTAAATGGATTCTTCATCCAGCATCACTTCTTTTCTTAACATATCCACACTGCCGTGTTCAATATAATCGTCCGGGAGTGTAATCGTTACGACTTTGCAGGCAAGCTCCATCCGGCTCACATAATCCAGTACCCGCTCTCCAAATCCTCCGCTCTTTACATTTTCCTCAATCGTCACCAGAAGAATATGCTCCTTGGCAAGAGATGCGACGCACTCCTCGTCAAGCGGCTTTACAAACCGGGCATTCACAAGGCTTGCGTTTAAGCCGGCCTCTTTTAGCCTTTCCCGAACGTTCGCCGCTGTCTCAAACATATGTCCGACGCTTATGATAGCGATATCTTCCTCATCAAAAATGATCTCCGCCTGTCCGTAACAAACCCTCTGCCGGAACATTTTATAACCGTCGTATGCCGTTCCTCTTGGATAGCGGATAGCCACCGGGCCACCCGTATATCCGATAGCAAAACGAAGCATATCCGCAAGCTCCCATTTATTCTTCGGAGCCATCACCGTCATATTCGGAATCATGGACAGGTAGGACAGATCGAAGATTCCCTGGTGGGTCTCCCCGTCGCTTCCAACCAGTCCGCCCCGGTCCACCGCAAAGACGACCGGAAGATTCTGGAGTGCAACATCATGGATGATCTGGTCAAAGGCCCGCTGTAAAAAGGACGAATAGACCGCAAATACTGGCTTCAGCCCGCCGGCAGCAAGTCCCGCCGCAAAGGTCACGGCGTGCCCCTCCGCGATCCCCACGTCAAAAAAACGGTTCCGGTATTTCCTGTGAAACGGCGCCAGTCCGGTTCCGTCCTCCATGGCCGCCGTAATGGCAACCAAAGACGGCTCCTTTTCCCCCATGTCGTACATCACTTTGGCAAACACATCGGTATAACTGTCTTTTTCTTTCTTTTTTAATGGTTTTCCGCTACGGATGTCAAAAGGTTCGGTCCCATGGAAACGAGACGGCTCCTCCTCCGCCGGAAGATAGCCTTTCCCCTTCTTTGTCAGCACATGAAGCAGCACCGGCCCTTTTACTTTCTTCGCCTCCCGAAATGCGCGGATCAGCTCTTTTAGGTTGTGGCCGTCCACCGGTCCTAAGTAAGTGATGCCCATGTCCTCAAAAAACATCCCCGGCACAAAAAGCTGTTTGATACTGCTTTTTGTCTTTCGCAGATGGCTTAAAATCTGGTCTCCGCCGGACGGGATCTTCCGGATGGCCTTTTCCAGTCCTTTTTTCAGATTCGTGTAGGCATCCGCCGTCCGGATTCCATCCAGATACCGGGACATTCCGCCTACATTCTGGGAAATGGACATCTGGTTGTCATTGAGGACAACGATAAAATCCTTCTCCAGATGGGATGCATTGTTGAGAGCCTCAAACGCCATTCCTCCGGTCAGAGCGCCATCACCGATCACTGAAATCACGTGGTAGTCTTCCCCCCGGATATCCCGCGCCTCCACATAGCCAAGACCCGCAGAGATTGAAGTAGAGCTGTGTCCGGTGTTGAATGCGTCGCACTGACTCTCCTTACGTTTCGGAAACCCGCTCATGCCTCCGTACTTTCGAAGCTCGTCAAAGCCTTCCCGACGTCCGGTCAGAATCTTGTGGGTGTAGGACTGGTGCCCCACGTCCCAGATGATTTTATCCTCCGGCAGGTGGAAACAAAGGTGCATCGCCATCGTCAGCTCTACCACGCCTAAGTTGGAGGCCAGATGTCCCCCGGTGCGGCTGATCTTTTCCACGAGAAACTCCCTGATCTCCTGTGCCAGTACGGGCAGATCTTCCTTTGCTATCTTTTGAATATCATTTTCTTTTTGTATCCTCTCAAGTACCACAGAAATCCCTCACTATTTCTTTCGATGTATCAATTCCCGGAGCAGTCTTGTCAGAAATGGATTCGCCACCGGAAGCCCCTCAAGAAGTGTAAGAGCCTCCTCCGAGATGACTTCCACGTCCCGCTTCGCCTGCTCCAGTCCCCTCAGTGTCACATAGGTCGTCTTTTCATTCTTTTCATCACTGTGGACCGGTTTTCCGAGCTCATCCGTCGTACTTGTCACATCCAGAATATCGTCCTGAATCTGGAACGCAAGTCCCACCTTAGAGGCGAGCCTCTCTATCGTCCGGATCTCATCTTTCGATGCCCCCGCAAGAACAGCTCCGATCATCATGGAGCTTTCGATGAGTGCCCCGGTCTTGAGTGCATAAATAAAATCCAGCTTTTCCCTCTCGATCTGCCGCCCTGAAGAAGATACATCTACCACCTGGCCGCCGATCATACCGTACACCCCGGCTTTCCCTGCAAGAATCGCAATCGCCTTTCCTATGACCGGCGCCGACTCCGGCTCCATCTCAAAAGCCGTGGCAGCCGTCTCAAAGGCATAATTCAGCAAAGCGTCTCCCGCCAGGATTCCCATGTCCTCTCCATAGACCACATGAGTCGTCCTGCGGCCTCTTCTAAATTCATCGTTGTCCATCGCCGGAAGATCGTCATGTACGAGGGAATAGGTATGGATCATCTCCTGGGCAGCCGCAAAAGGGCGAATGATATCCGACTTCCCTCCGAACATCCGGTAAGTCTCCAGCATCAGCATTGGACGAAGACGCTTCCCCCCTGCCATGAGACTGTACTCCATAGCCTCCAGGATCACCTTCTGGAATCCCTCCTGCTTTGGGAGATAGCTTTTTAATATCTCCTCGATCTCTGATACTTTTTCTTCTCGACTTGATTCCCAATTATTCAAACTCATGTTTTTCTCCATTCTCATCCAGAATCCGCACCTTCTCTTCCACGGCGCCGATCTGCTCGTCACACTGTTTCAAAAGCTCCATCGCTTCCGCATAATACCGGAAAGAATCCTCCAGAGAGATTTCCTCTGACTGCATCTTTTCCTGGATATCATCCAGCTTTTCAAAGATTTCGTTAATCTCCATCGTCTTTTTTTCTCGTCCTTTCCACGACCGCATCGATCGTTCCATCTCTCACATAGAGAGTCAGATGCTCTCCCTGCCGAACCCCGCTGATGCTTCGCACCGCCTGTTGGTCTTCTCCTGTCACGAACGCATAGCCCTGATTGAGCTTTCCCATCGGGGAAAGTCCCGCAAACACTTCCATTTGCATTGCCAGTCTCTGACGGTTCCGTTGGATTTTCCACTCCATCTTCTCCCGAACCCGAAGCTCCAAATCCGCAAGCCGTCTTCGCTGTCCTGCAATCTGTACGCCCGGATGAAGTCTCCGGAAAATCTCCTGCTCCTTTGAAAGCTGCATCCGGATCGTCTGAATCCGCCTTTCCATCTCTCTTTGAAGCGTCAGCATGCGTTTCTCTTTCTCCTCTTTGACGGCGCATGCGTCAAACACTGCAAGCTCTGCCGCCGCAGACGGCGTTGGAGCCCGAAGATCCGCCACATAATCCGCAATCGTCGTATCCGTCTCATGTCCTACCGCTGAGATCACCGGTACCGGGCAGTGAAAGATGGCTCTTGCAACTTCTTCCTCATTGAAGGCCCAAAGATCCTCCATCGAGCCTCCGCCCCGACCGACAATGATAACGTCCACGTCCTCTTTCTCAAGCCGACGGATTGCCGCCGCAATGCTTGGCGCCGCCTCTTCCCCCTGCACCAAAGCCGGGGAAAGCAAAAGCTTTACATAAGGATTGCGCCGTTTCGCAATGTGAATGATGTCACGGATAGCGGCTCCTGTCGGTGCAGTCACGATGCCGATCGTCTTTGCATAGGGTGGGATCGGCTGTTTATATTCCGGGGCAAACATCCCCATCTCCTCCAGCTCCTCTTTGAGCTCCTGAAATCTCTGTGTCAGAAGCCCCGCCCCGTCTAAGACAATCTCCCTGGCATATAGCTGATACGTGCCGTCACGTTCGTAAGTGGAAATGGATCCAAAGACTACCACCTGCTGGCCGTCCTGCATCCGAAACGGAAGCCCTTTTCGGTTCCCCGCAAAGAGGATGGCAGAGATCATCCCTGATTCATCCTTGAGGGAAAAGTAAACATGTCCCTTTGGATGATATTTGCAATTTGAAACTTCCCCCCGGACATGGATACGGTTTAACAGAAAGTCCTGGATGAACATATTTTTAATGTACTGGTTGACCTGACTGACCGTATATACATTTCCCATCGTCTCTTACGCCGCGATCTTTGCCAGAACGCCATTGATGAAAGACGGTCCCTCGTCGCTGCTGTACTTCTTCGCAAGCTCTACCGCCTCGTTAATCGCCACCTTGACCGGAATGTCCTCATCCCACTTCATCTCATAGACGGCAAGCCGTAAAATCGTCAGGTCTGCCTTATTCATACGTCCGGTCTTCCATCCGGTTGTCTGCTCATTGATCAGAGCGTCAATCTCCGGAATCAGTTCCTCGACCTTACGACACTTCTCTTGGATATACGCCTCATCCGTCTCACTGACTTCACGTTCCGTTTTTAAAAGCTCCATGTACAGTCGTCCCTGCTCTAAAAGCTCCTCCTGTGTATGAAACTCCCTCCCAAATAACATTCTGAAAATGTGTTCTCTGATTTCTGATCTTCCCATATTTCTTCCTTTCTGTCTTCTCCCGGCGAAAGCTTTCGCCTTACCCGGAACTCAAAAAAAGGGGTATCATCCCGACACCCCTCATTATACTGTACTTTCTGCCTTCCGGCAATCTTTCGTGCATAAAAACACATAACATCGTATATTTATTCTTGACAATGTGCGGGGTTAATTTTCTGTATCGTCGTCAACTCCTGCGACTTTGATATTGACATCTGCAACGGAAAGACCTGTCATATTCTCAATGGCGGCCTTGACTTTCTCCTGTACCCTGGAAGATACCTCCATGATATTCTTCCCAAAACGCAAATTCAGTGACAAAGATACGGTCACCACTCCGTCGAGGACGTCCACCTTCACTCCCTTGGAGAGATTCTTCTTTCCAAGCTTGCTGATGAGATCTCTCGTAGATGTGCCTGCCATGGAGGACACCCCGTCCACTTCCATCGCCGCAAGACCGGCTATAATCGCCACGACTTCATCGGCAATCTGTACCTGTCCGATCTCTTCTTCCTGGATCGTATAGGTATTTCTCTCTTCTTTCCCCATATCTGAAACCTCCTCATATCGGTGATACTGCATGTTTCCTGTACATAGAATACACAATTACTGTATCCATTATACCAAATTCCGTCGTTGCTTACAAGGCTCTTGTTCACGTTTTTGGAGGTTCTCTGTAACAATTCCTATTGTCTTTTTTGATTATGAGCGTCCAAACTCGGAAAGCCGTAAGCCCTCGTTTCGCTCCAGCGTCATCCGAATACTCCACTCGTGTACGAATAGAAGCAATGGGCGGCCTTTTAAATCCTTGATCTTCTTCATATCGGATGTTCCTGTGAGACGATCCATATCGATCTCCTCATTTTCAATCCACCGAATATACTCGTACGGCAGCGTCTCCAGAATAATCTCTACCCCGTACTCGTTTTTCAATCGGTATTTCAGAACGTCAAACTGCAGAACGCCGACTACACCGACAATGATCTCTTCCATTCCCGTATTGAACTCCTGGAAAATCTGGATGGCACCTTCCTGGGCAATCTGGTTGATTCCCTTGATGAACTGTTTCCGCTTCATAGTGTCCACCTGGCGTACCCTTGCGAAATGTTCCGGAGCAAAGGTCGGAATCCCCTCGTAAGCATAACGCTCCTGACTCGTCGTGATCGTATCCCCAATGGAGAAAATACCCGGATCAAAAATACCAATAATATCCCCGCCATAAGCTTTCTCGATCATCTTCCGCTCACTTGCCATCATCTGCTGCGGCTGGGAGAGACGAACTTTCTTCCCACCCTGGATGTGGAAAGCGTCCATCCCGGCGTCGAATTCCCCGGAGCAGATCCGCATGAAAGCGATACGGTCCCGGTGCGCTTTATTCATATTGGCCTGGATCTTAAAGACAAAGGCAGAAAAGTCCTTCTCTGTCATCGGATCAATATCCCCTTTGTCCGAATGTCTCGGAAGCGGAGAAGTCGTCATCTTCAGAAAATGCTGTAAAAATGTTTCCACCCCGAAATTGGTGAGGGCTGATCCGAAGAATACCGGAGAAAGCTCCCCACGGTCCACCATCTCCTGATCAAACGTTGCGCTTGCCCCGTCCAGAAGCTCGATTTCCCCAAGAAGCTGGTCTTTCTGCTCTGGGTCCAGGTACTGATCCACATCCGGATGATCCACACGAATCTTCTTCACTTCTCCGGTTGTCGTTCCTTTCTTCGTATCGAAGAAAAGTTCAATCTCCTCCTCGTTCCGGTCATAAACCCCCCGGAACGCTTTTCCGGAACCGATCGGCCAGTTGACCGGACAGGTGGCGATGCCAAGCTCCTTCTCAATATCGTCCAGAAGCTCGAATGTGTCCATGGCCTCCCGGTCCATCTTGTTGATAAAAGTAAAAATCGGAATATGGCGCATGACACAGACCTTGAATAACTTTCTCGTCTGTGCCTCCACACCTTTAGACGCGTCGATCACCATCACCGCCGAATCCGCCGCCATCAGCGTCCGGTACGTATCCTCCGAGAAATCCTGGTGTCCCGGCGTATCCAGAATATTGATGCAATATCCGCCATAATTAAACTGTAGTACCGAGGAAGTAACTGAAATTCCTCTCTCCTTTTCAATTTCCATCCAGTCTGACACCGCATGTTTTGCGGTCGCCTTACCCTTTACGGAGCCCGCCTGGTTGATGGCTCCTCCATATAATAAGAACTTTTCCGTCAAGGTCGTCTTCCCGGCGTCCGGGTGGGAAATAATGGCGAAAGTTCTCCGCTTTTTTATTTCATCTGTAATCTTTGACATGATATTCTCCTGTATTTTTTCTTATTCTTCCCGGAATCTTCCAAATGATTCCACGCAATTAATTATTGTAGCATATCCGCCTTAAAATCCGCAATAGCTTTCTTTACTGAGCTATCCCTGTATTTCTATTCCTGTTCTTCGGCTGTTTCTTTGCCGTCCTCGCTGTCTGTCGTTTTTCCCTCTGTCGACGTATTTTCATTCTGGGCAGTATTCTGATCCGCCTTCTTACTCATCGGTGTGATCACGATATTCTCCGGGGCAACCCCTGTCTTTCTTGTCACAATATCCTCAATCTGAGCCCGGTTTGCTTCCGTCATTTCCACGTTTCCAACAACCACGTCCGCCTGTTCGTCACTGACATTTACTACCGATTCGGTAAAGCCTTTCGATGCAAGCAGTGTCTCCGCAGCTGACTCCTGCTCCGCAACCTTTGTCAGCTCTATCATCTGATTGATAGCATCTTGTTTCTGTTCTTCTGTCACTGAAGTGCTGTCGATAATCCCCTGAAGGGTCTCCTTATTCTTCGCCCGCACCTGCTCTCTGGATACTTTTGCCTGCGCCACAGTATTTTTGACCTCTCCGTTTGTAAGTACTGCTTCTCCTGGTGTTCCTTCCACATCTCCGTCTGTTTCAGACGCGTCTTGATCCTGACTTTCAATATCTCCCGATCCGGTCTCGATGTCCTCCTCGGAAATATCGAGAAGTTCGCTGTTTGCCTGTTGTGCTGTTTTCGTGTCATCCTTATCCGAAAACAGCTTCCCCGAATAATTCAGATACCCTGCCGCCGCGATCATCAGGGCGAGTGCCGCCACAATCACCTGATTTTTCTTAATCAATCGTTTCACCGTCATTCCTCCTGCTTTTCCTATTTCATCTTTACTACCTTAATCTTATGTGACTCCACAGAAAATAATGCCTCCACCGCTTCTGTAATCTCCTGTACGACAACCGGCTGATCTCCTCCCTCACAGAGAACTACCACTCCTTCCACAGTGGGGACAAGCTCCTTTTTGACATAAGGCGTCTGTCCCACCGTCGTCTCTTCGTAGACGGTCGTCTCGTTTTTCGTTCTTTGTTTCTCATCCTCCGCCGTCTCCTCATCCTTTTCCACTACCTTCTCTGAGGAAGAGGAAACGGTCATCATCACCTTGACCTTTCCTGCCCCCTCCATCCGGGAGATCACCTTCTCCAGTTCAGATGCGGCTTTTTCGGCGTAATCTTCGTACTTTTCTTTTTCCCCGGTATCGCTTTTGGTGAGTTCTTCTTTTGTCTCCTGATTCTTCTTGTCTGAGACAGGCATCGCAATCACTAAAAGCAAAAGCCCTGCAAGAAGCACCAGAAGCCATTTATTCTTCATTGGAAGTTTCCCGTTCTCCAGAAGCTTCTGAAGCCATGTCCTGTTCCCATTCAAGATATCCCTCCTCCGCAGATTCAAACACTTCCCTTGCCCGTTCCATCTCCCTCACATTCTGGTGGTACTCGATGCTGTGGTATATTCGGTCAAATTCCTCTTCCAGATGAAAGATTCCAAACACCGGTCTTGCCAGAAGGAGAATTAATACCAGACCCGTAAAAAAGCGAATATACTTTTTGTAGTCCGAATCCGGGATGATCTGCATCAGCATTGTCATCAAAATCAGATAAAAGACAAGATTTTTTATCCAGTCATATATATATGTAAACATGTCTCCTCCTATGACCGAATGGCCGCCACAATCACAATCGTAATCAAAAACAGCACCGCGCTTGTGTATACCGTCTTTAAAAGCAGCACTGCCGCATCCCCTGCTCCCGCCACGCACCCGATAATACGTGAGTCCGAGACCGGCTCTAAAAGTGCTGCCAGCAGTTTATAAATCAGCGCCAGCACGGCAATCTGAATGACCGGAATCAGACAGATTCCCACACAGATAAGCGCCCCGGCTACTCCGATACCGTTCCGGATCAATGTCAGCGCCGACATGACAATCTCCGTCATTCCGCCTAGCGTATTGCCGATACCGGGAATGGACTCCAGCCCCCTTTGCAGACCGCTTCTTCTCACCTCATCAATCACGGGGCTTAAGAGCCCCTGAATGAGATTCACCCCCATGACCCCTACAAGAATCGTTTTTAAGATCCAACTGATGATGGTTTGTCCAAGCTCCGCAAACCGCCCCAAATAGGGTTCCGGCGAAAGTTCGTCCATCAACCGGATCATCAGATAAACATGAATCAAGGGCAGTACAAAGGAACAGACAACCGACTGCACAAGATATATCAAGAACAGCATCAGATTATAAAAAACCAGTGAACTGCCGCTTCCCGTGACAACAGCCGCCGCCATCAGATAAACCGGGCAGAGCGCCTGCATAAAATCCGTCAAAAGAGTCAGACTTTTCGTCACGGAATCGATCATCACCTCAAAGGTCTGAAGCAGCAAGGTGATGAGAAGCAGATAGAGAATAAAAAAGCCTGTATCCGCCGCCTGCCCTGCCGCAAACACCTGGCTGAAATTGGCAAAGACTGCCGCAATCAGTGCAATGACGAGGATGTGAAGCATGGCCGTCTTGTTTTCAGAAAGGACCGAAAAGACCGTCCCGCCAATTCCCCGTCCCGCCATCGCAAGAGCCCCGGTCACATCTCCGGAAAGCAGCGTTTCCACAAGCTCGGTAAATTCGATCTGTTCTTTCTGAAAGATCTCGTCCATCATCTTATCCACATTACGAAAATCCATCTCGTCTATCCATTCCCTTGCGGCCTCCGGGACTGTTTCCTCCTCCGGCTCTTCTGCTGCTTCTGCCCGGATGGATCCCCACACCAGGAGAACCCCTAAAAGCAGCAGCAAAAGAATCAGCCCTTCTTTCTTCCTCACGATAAAAACACCTCGATGGTCCTAAGAAGCGTCAGAAGCACCGGCATCCCCAAAGCCAACACCGACAGTTTTCCAAAGAGCTGGATCTGGGATGCAATCGTCTGGTATCCGGAATCCTTACAGATATTGGAGGCAAACTCCGCCACATATGTGATGCCCAGCATCTTTAAGAGTACACCCAGATAAGATCCTTCGATCTGCAAGAAAGAGCCGATCTCCCTGACTGTCGCAAGTACCGTGTCGAGTTTCCCCAGAATTCCCGCCGCCAGCAAAAGCCCTGCGGCAATACTGACGTAAATTCCATATTCCGTTTTACCGCCCTTAAACTGAAGAGCAATGAGCGCCGCACAGACGCCTGCCGCCGCTGCTTTTTGTATCGTCATGCTTTCCCTCCCTTCTCTTTACCTGCGACTTGTATCTGTACCATTTGTCACAAGGCAAACAGACGCCTCATTGTTTCAAACAGATCATAAATATACGGCACAATCCAGATCAGAACGAGGATCAAGCCTGCAAGGCTTGTTAAAAATGCCTGTTCCTCCCTTCCGCTGTGCTTTAGTACCTGGCTTAACACGGAAACCAAAATCCCGACCGCCGCGATTTTAAAGATCAGACTGACACTCATACGCACTTCCTTCCCTTCTTCTTTCTTACAGCAGCAGGATCGTCAAAAACACCCCGCCAAGCACTCCCAGACAGCTTCCGATCCTCCGCTTCGGTCCGATCTGGGATTCTGCCTCCCGGATCCACGTCTCCCACCGTTCCCCGGAAAGCTTAAGCGTCCCGATCTGCATGTCCAGATCCAGATACCCGGTCTGCCCGCCAAGGGAGAGAAACTGCTCCCACTCCTCGTCTGTCATCCCCCGCTCTCTCCGGTAGGATTCCAAGGTCCCGGATGTGTAGGATCGGAACCATTGGGGAAACTGTAAGCTTCCCTGCTCTTCAAAGGCACGGTGTGCCTGTACAAACAGTGAAGCATACGGCTCTTTGATCCGCGAGGACACCTCCAGCATCACCTCCGGAAACGGCTCCTTCGTGTACTGGATTTCGCCCCGGATCATCCGGTACAACTCTCTTAAGAACCTCAATTCCTCAAGATGCAGATTTAATTTCCGTCCGTACCCGATCCCCAAAGCCGAGCACCCCGCAATCACAAAGGCGGCTCCAAACAGCTTCAGAAACATGGCTGTCCCCTCCTGTCGTATATTCCATCAAGAAGACCGGGCCTGTCTCCCTGACGCAAAACAATGTACCTCTCAAACCGCTCCTCCTGGATGAGCTGCCCCAGCACCGGCTTTTGCCGGAGCTCTTCCACAGAGTTCCCGTGAGCTGTCACAATCATCCGACACCCACAGTGCATGGCATACTCGATTGCCTCCACATCCTCTTTCGTCCCAATCTCATCCGCGGCCACCACTTTTGGCGTCATAGAGCGGATCATCATCAGCATACCCTCTGCTTTCGGACAAGCATCAAGAACATCACTGCGAAGTCCGATATCATTTTGCGCTGCTCCCAGATAGCATCCCGCGATCTCCGAACGCTCGTCCACCACACCGACTGTACATCCTTTCACATAGTCGTTCCCATCGGAGACCTGTCGGATGATGTCCCGCAGAAGCGTCGTCTTACCGCATCCCGGCGGCGAAATAATCATGGTATGACATAATTCTTTCTGGTTGGCAATGTAAGGGAATACCTTGTTCGCGCAGCCTTTTACCTCGTGTGCCGCCCGGATATGTACCGAGGAGACATACCTGAGATTCCGGACCCTGTCCTGCTCCGTAATCGCCTTACCTGCCATCCCTACTCGATGACCACCCTCAATGGTCAAAAATCCCTTTCTCATCTCTTCCTCAAACGCATAGGGTGAATACCTGCTCATGTAATTTACGATCTCCTTCAGTTCCTCCCTGCCAGCCGTATAGTTCACCCGAACTTCCTTCCCTCCAAGGTAGACACAGACAGGCTTTCCCACACGGATACAGATCTCCGTCACCTGTTCAAAGTCCAGATCTTCCTGCATCATCACCTGATCCACCATCCGCTTCAATCGCTCCGGAAGAATCCGAAAAATCTGCTCTTTCTTATTGCTCACTACTTTCCACCACCTTTTACAACACAATATATGTGGACAACCGGAAAATATGACTAACAAAGCCGGAACATACTTCATCCCTAGGAACAACTCCCTTTTTTCTATAAATATAAAATAGAAAAATGATCAAAAGGTGCAGAAAAAGGATGTTGTTTTTCTATTTCCCATGATACAATGATCATAAGTGTTCTTTCCCTGGTTTTACGTATTTACTATCGGGGCAAAAAAGAAAAGGAGGAGAATTGACAGATGAATATAGAAGTTCGTACTTATAGACATGAAGATGTCCCTGCCATGACGGCCATCTGGAATCAGGTGGTGGAGGATGGCATCGCTTTCCCGCAAGAGACCCTCTTAGATGATGTAAGCGGGCCGGCTTTCTTTGCCGAGCAGACAGACTGTGCTGTGGCTGTGGATACGGGCACGGACGAAGTGTGTGGACTTTACATCCTTCATCCGAACAATATCGGACGATGCGGCCACCTTGCCAACGCCAGTTATGCAGTATCAAGGGACAAACAGGGATTTCATATCGGCGAAAAGCTGGTTCTCCACTCCTTACAACTCGCAAAAGAATATGGTTTCCGTGTCATGCAATTTAATGCAGTAGTCGCTCCCAACATACACGCCCGTCACCTTTATGAACGATGCGGCTTTGTATCTCTCGGAGTGATCCCAGAGGGATTCCGGATGAAAGACGGTCATTTCGAGGACATCTGTCCGTACTACCGCGTTCTGTAAATCTTAGTCCAAATAGAAAAAAAGCATATCAGACAGGCTTTCCCCTTCTCTGATATGCTTCTTTTTGTATTGTATACACTCCAAAGTCCGGGCTTAAATGGTACAAAACACCCTTGTTTCCTATTTACAGCAACCGTTTGTAATAAGATTCTGCCGTATAGAGCGCTGCCGCCGGGTTATGACCGAGTACCCGGTCTTTCGTCACTGCCGTGGTGACCGGTGCGTCCGAGTGCTTATAGAATAAACTGTCATGGCCGACACAGAGACCGACAACAACATTCAGATCTGTCTTCTCCTTGTTCAAATACTTCGCCTGCAAAACCGGATTGCACATATGGCATCCAATTTCCTGACATTCTTCTGGTATCCCAATTCTCGTCTTATCTACAGCCCCGATTTTACATGCGACTCCGATGACTTCCAGGTCATGGCCTCTCAATATTTTTGCAAGCGTTCTGCTCTCACGGATCAGTCCGACGCAGGTGGCGATTCCGATTTTCTTCGCCCCGATTTTCCCGGCAAAGGCGATGATCTCCTCCACCCGCGTCAGTTTCAGGTAGCCTTCATACTCAACCTCTGCCGCAGCAATAGCAAGCTTCTGATCTTCCATATCTTCATAACAGGCAATCGCCTCCTGTAAAAGATCCGGGTTCAACGATGTTGTCAGGCAGAAATCCGGACGCTTGCCATCCTTTCTTTCGCAAGCTGTCACCGCACAGTCCACGCAGGATCTTCTGATCATTTTTTCTTCCATTTTGAGTTCCTCCTACTTCTCTTCTCATTTTCCTTCTACAGTGAAATACTCTTTTTTAAAAAAGCTCCCATGTCTTTTGCAGACACAGGAGCTTTGAAATCTATTGAATGACATTATCTGTTTTCCGGCGCAACGTCTTTGATACTGAAGCTGATTCTTCCCATCTTATCTTTTCCAAGACAGACTGCCTTGACCTTGTCACCAAGTGTAAGCACGTCTTCTACATGGTCGATGCGCTGTTTGCAGATCTTGGAAATATGAACCATTCCCTCTTTGCCAGGAGCAAATTCCAGAAACGCGCCAAAGTCTTTGATGCTGACTACTGTTCCTTCCAATACCTGCCCTGCCTCGAAGTCTGTCACAATAATCGTGATAAGACGCTTTGCCTCATCCATCATCTCTTGATCTGTACCGCAAATGGATATATTACCTTCATCAGAGATGTCGATCTTCACACCTGTTTTCTCAATGATGGCGTTGATCGTCTTTCCTCTCTGACCTACTACATCGCCAATCTTCTGCGGATCGATGTTCATCTGGATGATCTTCGGAGCGTATTTTCCAACTTCCGGTCTCGGCTCTGCGATTGCTTTATTCATCACCTCATCGATGATATAGAATCTCGCCTCTTTTGTGCGGGCAACAGCTTCCTCAATAATCGGTCTTGTCAGTCCGTGGATCTTAATATCCATCTGGATCGCTGTAATTCCCTTGTGGGTACCAGCCACCTTAAAGTCCATGTCTCCAAAGAAGTCTTCCAGTCCCTGGATATCCGTCAGAACGATATAATCATCATCTGTTTCACCTGTCACCAATCCACAGGAAATACCTGCCACCGCGCTCTTGATCGGTACGCCCGCTGCCATGAGGGACATACTAGATGCACAGACACTCGCCTGAGATGTGGAGCCGTTGGACTCGAATGTCTCGGAAACCGTGCGGATTGCATACGGGAACTCTTCTTCTGATGGAAGTACCGGTACAAGGGCACGCTCTGCAAGCGCTCCATGTCCAATCTCACGGCGCCCCGGTCCTCTGGACGGCTTCGTCTCTCCTACGGAGTAGGACGGGAAATTGTAGTGGTGCATATAGCGTTTGGAAGTCTCGGACTCGTCAAGGCCATCCACCCTCTGCGCCTCGGAAAGCGGCGCAAGTGTAGTAATATTACAAATCTGTGTCTGCCCTCTTGTGAACATCGCGGATCCATGGACTCTCGGAATCAGATCGACTTCTGCCGCAAGCGGGCGGATCTCATTGATCGCTCTTCCGTCAGGACGCTTGTGATCCTTAAGAATCATCTTGCGGACAGTCTTTTTCTGATACTGATAGAGAGCCTCGCCAACACGTGGAAGCCACTCTTCGTTCTCCGCAAAAATCTCCTCCAGACGGTCCTGGATAGTACGCACATTTGCCTCTCTCGTCTGCTTGTCATCTGTGAATACAGCTTCTTCCATCTCCTCTGCCGGAATAATCTTCTGGATCTCTTCCATCAGATCAGCCGGTACCGCAAAGCTTTCATACTCATGCTTCGGCTTACCACACTCTGTTACGATCTGGTCAATAAAAGCAATCACCTTCTGGTTCACTTCGTGAGCCGCAAAAATCGCTTTGAGCATCACTTCTTCCGGCACCTCGTTCGCTCCGGCCTCAATCATAATGACCTTTTCTTTTGTGGACGCGACAGTCAGCTGCATATCGGATACCGCTTTTTCTTCGGCCGTCGGATTAAAGACAAACTCTCCATTTACTAACCCTACCTGTGTGGAGGCTGTCGGCCCGTCAAACGGAATATCAGAAATCGATACCGCAATCGCAGAGCCAAGCATTGCAGTCAGCTCCGGGCTGCAGTCCTGATCCACAGAAAGTACCAGGTTCTCCAGCGTCACATCGTTTCTGTAGTCCTTCGGGAAAAGCGGGCGCATCGGTCTGTCGATGACACGGTCCGTCAGGATTGCGTTCTCGGACGCCTTCCCCTCTCTTTTATTAAATCCTCCAGGTATCTTTCCAACCGCATACATCTTTTCGTTATACTCTACATTCAGCGGAAAGAAATCAATCCCTTCCCTTGGTTTCTCGGAAGCTGTAGCTGTAGAGAGTACTGTCGTCTCTCCGTAATGCATCAGCGCGGCTCCATTTGCCTGCTTTGCCACTCTGCCGATATCAACACGCAGTGTGCGTCCGGCAAGTTCCATCTCAAATGTCTTATACATATGATCCTCCTCTAGTTTTGATAATTTTTCTGCGGAGAATCCCGAAACTACTGAAAAACAGGCCATAGGCTGGTATGCTTTTCAGTGGTCCCGGATCATTTCCCCGCAACCGGTCTTTCTGACCATGACATGTTTCAGGTGCCGAAAAGCTCCGGTACGATAAACAGTATAAAAGGGAACGGAAATGATGTTCCGTCCCCTTTTGAAGTGCCGACTATTTTCTGAGTCCTAATCTTTCAATCAAAGAACGGTATCTTTCGATATCTTTTTTCTTTAAATATGCAAGAAGACCACGTCTCTGACCTACCATTTTCAAAAGACCTCTTCTGGAATGATGATCCTTTGGATTTGCTTTGAAATGTTCTGTTAACTCGTTGATTCTGGCTGTCAGGATAGCTACCTGAACTTCCGGAGATCCTGTGTCTCCTTCGCTTCTTCCATACTCAGCAATAATCGCTGCTTTCTTTTCTCTGTCGATCATGTCTTTATCCTCCTTTATTTTGAAACGCCGGATATCAGGCGGCGGTCGGAGTCCTCCGTCCACTGGATATCGGCTCACTCATACTTGTTGAGTATATCATGTCATCCTTGTGGATGTCAATTCTTTTTCTGCTTTTTTGTTTCGCTCTCCAGCAGTGCGCGCCTGCTCTCCATCGTGAGCAAAAAATGCCTTTTCCCCTCCCAGATATCCTCCTCAATCTGGCACTTTAATTCCTCCACGTCCTCAAACTTTTCTTCCGGTCTCAGATAGTGGTAAAGATGGAGGACAACCGCCTTACCGTTTGCTTCCTCTTTCTTTTCATAACAGAAAAGGTGCACGGAAAGAATCGTCTCTCCCCCCTTGGATACAGTCGGTTTCTGTCCGATATTGCATACTCCCTGATACCACTCCTGATCTACATGAAGCTTGCAGACATAAGCTCCGTTTGGAGGCAGTATCTTTTCCTGGCATGGATAAATGTCCATAGTCGGATAGCCGATTTCCCGTCCCATTCCGGCTCCTTTTTGTACGGTTCCCGCAATCGTATACGGATAACTCAACAGACGGTTGACAAGATCGATATTCCCTGTCTTCATTACCTCTTTCACATAAGTGCTGCTTACAATCCGCTCCCCGTAGTATTCGTTCGGAATCACTTCCAGGCAATAACCGTACCGCTCCTGAAATTTCGCAAGCATCGCTACATCTCCCCGCCGGTCATGGCCAAATCGGAAATTTTCTCCTACCACAATATATCTGGCATGGAAAAGTCCAGAGAGAATCTTTTCAATGAAAGTCTCCGCCTCCATCTCTTTGACAGAAAGGAACGGGCATTCGATCAGATAATCCACCTTTCCTTCCAGGCGAATCGCCCGCTCTTCATTGAGCATCAGCCTCTTCTGATCAAGGTGACGCATCTTTTTGAATTCCGTCATTTCGAAAAAACAAACAACACTTTTTAAATCCGGCTCCCGCTCCACGTGCTCCATAATCCGCTCCACCAGTTTTCGGTGTCCACGATGCAGACCGTCAAATTTCCCAAGGGTCACAGCGGTCCCGGCGTCTTCTCTGTAATGTTCAAATCCTGTAATATATTGCATGTTCTTTCCTCTTTATCTTCATTCCGGGCTTCTGATTACTCTGGGCTGTAAAACATCTTTTCTACCGCATAGCTCTCCCGGCTTCTGCGGTAAATGTATAGCGCAAGGAACGTTCCGTCCGAACCGTAGACCCGGATCTGTTCTCCGTCTTCAGGACACAGATTTTCACCATCTTCAAGCTGCCCTTTACGAAGCGGATTACCATTATAAACGGACTTCTCCTGACCTGCTTTTATCGTCACCCTTCTGATATCCGGGAACATGGCATCGATAGGAATGAGAATCTCCCCGATCCGTCCCGATTCCAGATACTCCCCGATCTCAGAGAGTGTATGGCTCGTCGCAAGGGTAAACGCTCCCGATTTTGTCCGAAGCAGATCCCCCATGCATCCGCCGCATCCTAATTTTCTGCCAATATCATAGCAGAGTGTACGCACATAGGTCCCTTTGGAACAGACCACCTCAAAGCGTACTTCTGGAAGATGCGTATCGAGGACCCGCAGGGAACGAATCTCTACCCGACGGGCTTTCCGCTCCACTTCCCTGCCCTCTCTTGCTAATTCATAGAGTTTTTTGCCTCCCACTTTCAGCGCTGAATACATCGGCGGAATCTGGTCATAACTCCCCAGGAAAGAAAGAATCGCCTCCTCCACCTCTGCTTTCGTCAGATGGTTGGTCTCCGTTTCGTTCAATATTTGACCACCCAGATCCTGCGTGTCCGTCTCCTTTCCAAGCACCAGAACCGCCTCATAGGCTTTCTCCTTGTCCGTCATCATCTCGCAGAGCCTGGTGGCCTTGCCAAGACAGACAGGAAGGACGCCTTCCGCATCCGGATCGAGGGTTCCGGTGTGCCCGATCTTTTTTTGCCTTGTCATTCCCCGAAGCTTCGCAACCACGTCGTGAGATGTGAACCCTTTTTCTTTTCTTACGTTTAAAATTCCGTGGATCATGCCCCATCCTCCAACTGGAGGGAGATCTGATTCATCAGGTTGTTGACCGCGTCATAAACGGTTCCACGAAAAGTAAGGCCCGCCGCTCTGACATGACCGCCCCCGCCAAAATACCGTGCCACCTTGCTGACGTCCACCTTTTCCTTGGAGCGGAGGCTGACTTTGAATTCCCCACTTTCCAGCTCATAGAGGAAAATAGCGACTTCCACGCCTGCCGTCACTCGAAGCTGACTTACAATACCTTCCAGATCCTTCGCCTTCACCCCGAAAAAGCTCATGCTTTTCTTCGTGATATAGGAAAAGATGACCTTGCCGTCCATCAGGCGGATGCTTTCCAAAAGTGCCTTACCAAGCACCTGATTTTGTGCATAGGTCTTTTCAAAAAAGGTTTTTTCGATAATCTTCGGTCCGTCGATTCCTTTTCGCAGAAGCTCGGCTCCCGCCTCCATGGTGGATGGCTTCGTGCTGGAATACTGGAATACTCCTGTATCATGTACAATTCCAAGATACAGCGCTTCCGCAACCTCTTTTGTGATCTTTTCTTTGTCCATCAGATTATAGATCAGTTCCGAAGTGGAGCTGGCATCCGGAACAATCTGGTTCACATCCGCAAATGACTCATTGCTTACATGATGGTCAATGCAGACCGTCTTCTTAGCCTTTTCAAACAGAGTGCCCGCAAATCCAAGCCGCCCTACATCCCCACAGTCCAGAGCAAAAAAGACATCATATACCATGTTTTCCGGCAAGCCATGGCAAATCTCATCCGCCCCTGTCAGCATGTGGAAGGAATTCGGGATCTCCTCTAAATACACATCCACTGCAACTTCTGGAAAATACAGCCCGATATACTGGTAGAGCGCCAGACAGGAGCCGGTACAGTCCCCGTCAGGACGTACATGACCCGCAATGCCGGCCCGTTTTGCTCCTTTTAGTACTTCGTAAAGCTTTACCATATTATTCTTCCTCTTTCTCCTGCCTCTTCGTGATGTCATCTATCTTCTTGGACATCGCTACCCCGTACTCGATCGACTGATCCAGGACAAAACGAATCTCGGGGGTATTACGAAGATTCAATGAATGTGCGAGTTCTCTGCGAATATATCCCTCGGCACTCTGAAGTCCCCGAATTGTATCCGCCTGCGCTTTCTCATCACCCAGTACACTGATATATGCCTTGCAGGTTTTCAGATCCGGCGCCACCTCCACCGCTACAACAGAGGTAAACTCTGCTACGCGGGGATCTTTGATCCCCCCGCGCAGAATATTGGACAGCTCATGCATCACTTCTGTATTCACTCTTGTGTTTTTAATACTATTTTTTCTCATAATTTCATCCTATCTTGGTTTTTCTACCATTTTGAATGCTTCTACCTGGTCGCCTTCTTTGATATCATTATACTTTTCAAATACAAAACCACACTCATAACCGGCTTTCACTTCTTTGACATCGTCTTTGAAACGCTTCAGAGAAGCAAGTTTTCCTTCAAATACGACGATTCCGTCACGGATAATTCTTGCCGAACAGTCGCGCTCGAAAATACCATCCAGCACATAAGCACCAGCAATTGTACCGACTCCGGAAGCCTTGAATGTCTGACGTACTTCCGCATGACCGAGAACCTGTTCCTCGAATACCGGATCGAGCATCCCCTTCATAGCGGCTTCCACGTCTTCGATGGCATTGTAGATGACACGGTACAGACGGACGTCTACGTTCTCTCTCTCCGCAGTCTCCTTTGCCGCCGCGTCCGGACGCACGTTAAATCCGATGATAATGGCATTGGATGCGGATGCCAGCGTGACATCGGACTCGTTAATAGCTCCGACGCCGCCATGAATAATCTTAACAACAACTTCTTCGTTGGAAAGCTTAAGAAGACTCTGCTTCATCGCTTCTACAGATCCCTGTACATCGGCTTTGACAACGATATCCAGCTCTTTTAAGCTTCCCTCTTTAATCTGATTAAACAGATCGTCAAGAGACATCTTGGACTTCGTCTCCTCCAACATCTTCATGCGGTTTTGGGAAATGAAGGTCTCCGCAAAACTTCTTGCTTCTTTTTCGTTCTTGCTTACAACAAAAACTTCTCCGGCATTTGGAACCTCGTTAAATCCGAGAATCTCAACCGGTGTGGATGGACCTGCTTCTTTAACACGTCTTCCTTTATCGTCCATCATGGCTCTGACTTTACCGAACGCAGATCCAGCGGCAATAGCATCTCCAACACGAAGCGTACCTTTCTGTACGAGAACAGTCGCAACCGGTCCTTTCCCTTTATCAAGCTGCGCCTCAATGACAAGGCCTCTTGCCCTTCTGTTCGGGTTTGCCTTTAATTCCAACATTTCCGCTGTGAGAAGAATCATCTCCAGAAGTTCCGGAATTCCCTCTTTCGTGTGCGCGGATACCGGAACAAAGATGGTGCTTCCGCCCCAGTCTTCCGGAATCAGCTCGTACTCGGTCAGCTCTTGTTTGACACGCTCAATGTTTGCGCTTGGTTTATCAATCTTGTTGATGGCAACAACAATTTCAACGCCTGCTGCTTTGGCATGGTTGATCGCCTCCACCGTCTGCGGCATAACACCGTCGTCCGCTGCTACGACAAGAACCGCAATATCTGTAGAGCAGGCTCCGCGCAGACGCATCGCTGTAAATGCCTCATGTCCCGGTGTATCGAGAAACGTAATGCTCTCGCCGTTGATATTCACTACAGAGGCACCGATGTGCTGTGTGATTCCGCCTGCCTCTCTGTCCGTAACGTTTGTATCACGGATAGCGTCCAGAAGGGAGGTCTTACCATGATCCACATGTCCCATGACACAGACAACCGGCGGACGTTTCTTCATCTTCTTTTCGTCTTCTTCCTCCTCTTTGAGGAGCTCTTCGATCACATCGACCTCTACTTCCTGCTCGCAGAGTACATCAAACTCCATCGCGATCTCTTCCGCAGTCTCGAAATCAATCTCCTGATTTACCGTCACTATCTTGCCCTGGAGGAACAGCTTCTTGACGATTGCCGACGGCTGGATCTTCATCGCATCTGCAAGATCCTTAATTGTGAGCATCTTCGGAATCGTGATTTGTTTAATCTGCTCTTCCTTTTTCTCTTCCTTCGGCTGTGGTTTTTCCATCACAGGCTGCTGATTTTTCTTTCCCTTGCCTTGCTTCTGACTAAATTTGCCTTCCCGCTCCTCGTCACGGTCATACTCTTTTTTCTTATAATTATCCTTCTGGGATCTCCTTTGCGGCTTCTGTTCTGCCACAATCGGGGCCGGAATGGATGGTCCGTTATTTCTTCCGTCTCTTCCTCCTCTGCCCTGGCGGTCACGCTCGCGTCCCTGACGGTCTCTGTCTCTGCCATCGCGGTCCCTTCCGTCTCTATTATCTCTGCCCTGACGGTCGCGATCACGGAAGTCTCTGCCCTGGCGGTCTTTGTCCTTACCATCTCTTTGACTCCGGTTCTGACGATCTTTGTCTCTTCCGTCACGGTCGCGGAAATCACGTCCCTGGCGCTCTTTATCCTTGCTGTCGCGATCTCTTCCATCTCTTTTGTCTCTGCCATCGCGACCCTGGCGGTCCCTGTCACGGAAATCTCTTGCCGGACGATTGCCATCCCGGTCTTTTGCCGGACGGTTATTGTCGCGCCCTCGCTCCTGAGCGGATACAGATCCTTCCTTTCTGTCGCGATTTGCGCCTGGTCTGCTGTCTGCTCCTGCCTGAGTCTGTCTCTGACCGCCTCTTCCTCCCTGGCGTCTCTGGCCTCCCTGGGTATTCTGCGGACGGAATACCTGCACGATGGTCTTTTTCTTCGGAGCATCTCCGGCTGGAGCGGCTTTTCCGAATTTCTTCTTTACAGCTTCCACCTGCTGATCTGTCAGGAAACTCATATGGCTTTTTAAATCCGCCCCGTTTCCATTCAGATATTCCATAATATCCTTACTTGTTTTATCTATCTCTTTTGCTAATTCATGTACTCGCACTTTCGACATCCAACTACCTCCTATATGCAATTTCTCTCTTCTTCTGTTTTCAGCTGTTTTTCAATCTCGTCTGCAAATCCCGCATCCGTCACCGTGACGCTGACACGGAATTCCTTCCCTATTGCATGGCCAAGGGTATCCTGATCTGCGTAAAATCGGGCCGGGACCTCATAAAAACTGCACATATTGCTTAGTTTTTTCTTCGTATTCTCCGACGCGTCTCCCGCAATCAAGACGAGATAAGCCTTACCGGCCTTCACTGCCTGCTCCGTCAGGAAACTTCCGCTCTTTATTTTCCCCGCCCTGGTAGCCAGACCTAAAAGTGACAGAACTTTATTCCGTTTCAATCTGCTCCATCTCCTTTTCCAGCTGTTCATATACTTCATTTGGAATCGCCTGTTTAAAAGAGCGCTCCAGGCCCTTATTCTTTACTGCTTTTAGAAAACATTCTCTGGAAAAGCAAAGGTAGGCTCCTCTTCCGTTCTTTCTTCCAGTAGCGTCCAGAAGGAATTCTCCTTCTTTTGTGTGAATGACGCGCAGCATCTCTTTTTTATTCTTCATCTCTCCGCATCCGACACACTTACGCATCGGGATCTTCTTATTCATCACTTTCATCCCCGTAACTTTCTTCTTCGTAGACAGCGTCGTCCTCATAGTAATCGTCTTCGTAATCATCCTCATAGACGTCGGACTCATATACGCCCTCTTCCATCGGCAAATCCATATAGTTTGCCGGAAGTTCTCCAGACTCGATTGCCTGAGTCTCACTCTTGATATCAATCTTGTATCCGGTCAGTCTCGCAGCCAGTCTCGCATTTTGTCCTTCTTTGCCGATGGCCAGAGAGAGCTGGTAATCCGGTACAATCACGCTTGCCGTCTTATCCTCCGGATCCGCCGCCACGGAGATCACCTTCGCCGGACTTAATGCATTCTCAATAAGTATCGCCGGATTGTCGCTCCAGTTAATGATATCAATCTTCTCTCCTCTTAACTCATTAACAATCGCATTGACTCTCTGTCCGTTCATCCCAACGCACGCTCCTACCGGATCAACGTCCGGATCGTTAGACCATACGGCAATCTTTGTACGGGATCCAGCCTCTCTTGCGATGCTCTTGATCTCCACGATGCCATCCTTTACCTCTGTCACCTCGGACTCAAAAAGACGCTTTACAAGCTCCGGATGAGTACGGGATACGAGAATCTTCGGTCCTTTTGTCGTATTCTTCACTTCCACCACATAAAGTTTGATCCGCTCAGTCGGCTTGAATACTTCACCTTTGACCTGCTCATTTTCTGTGAGCATTGCATCCGCCTTACCAAGGTCGATGCTGATATTACGTCCTACATAGCGCTGCACGATTCCGGTCACGATATCCTTTTCCTTCTCGAAGTACTGGTCGTAAACAACTTTGCGCTCTTCTTCCCTGATCTTCTGAAGAATCAGGTTCTTTGCGTTCTGCGTCGCGATCCGGCCAAAGGACTTGGAATCAATCGGCACCTGGACAATGTCGCCCAGCTCATACTTAGAGTCCATCATTTTTGCGTTCACAAGGCTAATCTGCTCTTCTGGATCGTCAACTTCCTCCACAACGGTCTTCTCCGCATAAACTGCGAAATCACAAGTCTCCCGGTTCATCACGATTTTAATATTGTCCGCTTTTTTAAAATGGTTCTTGCAGGCGTTCATCAGGGAATTCTCAATAGCATCCAGCATCGTTTCCTTGCTGATGTCTTTTTCCTGTTCCAGTATGGTAAGAGCCTCCATTAATTCTGTACTCATTTTTTCCTTTCCTCCTAAATAATACTAAAAATCAAATGCCAGCCTGATCAGTGCAATCTCTTTTCTGTCAAAATTCTGTTTTGTTCCATCTTCATAAGAAACCGTTACAGATTCACTATCGTACTTTTCAAGCACTCCTGTAAACTCTTTGCGGCCTTCTACCATCCTATATGTCCGGATCTCCACTTCCGCACCGATACTTCTTGCAAAGTCCCGCTCCTTCTTTAACGGTCTTCCCAGCCCTGGTGAACTCACCTCCAGGATATAGCTGTCATCGATAAAATCTTTCTGATCCAGAAGATCGGAAAGCTCCCGGCTGACAACTTCGCAGTCGTTAATCGCAATCCCCCCCGGCTTGTCGATGTAAGCTCTTAAATACCAGGTTCCTGCCTCCTTCACATATTCTACGTCAACCAGTTCAAACTCATACTTTTCGAGGATCGGAATCAGCAATTCCTCTGTTCTTTGCTCAAAGTCTTCTCTTTTTGACAATCCTAACATCCTTTCTTTGTTTAATATAAGGAACAAAGTTCCCGGATTCCAATAAAAAACCGCCAAGCACTAAAGAAGAGTGAACATAACGTCCACTCTTCTGCCGATTTCTTATGTAACTATATGCACTATAGCACGTTTTTATGACAAAATCAAGGGGTTTTGCCTTTTATTTCAGTAACTATTCAGGATATTTGGCTGAATAGGGACTTATTTTACGATATCAAGAAGTCCACGGATATCACGGATCACATAATCCGCTCCCGCTTCTTTGTAGATCTTCTCGGCTCTTTCGTACTGTTCCCTCTGCTCTTTTTCTGTAAGAGCGTCAAACTCTCCTTTGGAAAGTCCAAGAACAGAGCTTCCCTCCACAATGCCGACAGTTTTCATGCCCGCATGAATGCCTTCCCGGATATCAGATACCGTGTCTCCCACCTTGATGACCGCCCTCACATCGGAAAGCCCAAGCGTCTCCATATTCTTAAAGATCATGTACGGATATGGACGCCCGTAGTTTCCCACCGCATTCGGGCTGAACCAACAGTCCGGCTCATATCCGAGTTCTTTTGCTTTTGGCACAACAATGGACATCATCTCGTCTGTATAGCCTGTGGTGGAGCCAATTTTCATTCCCATTTCCCGAAGGCTTGCGACTGTCTCTGTCACGTATGGCTTCGGATCCGCAAAGTCCGGAAGGATCTCCAGAATCTTTTTTTCGCTGAGTTCATAAACATCCTGAACGTCTTTTTCTGTCCAGTCTCTGCCATATTTATCCCGCCAGAGAGCGCTGATACGCTCTCCTTGAAGCATGGTACGGATGTGGTCGATTTTCAACATTCCCATCGGTCCTCTGACCTCCTCCATCGTCGGGTCGATCCCGTACTCATGGAAAGCGTCAAGAAAGGCCTGCACCGGTGCAAAGCACCCATAATCTACTGTTGTTCCTGCCCAGTCAAAAATCACTGCTTCGTATTTCATCTTAGTTCGTCTCCTTTAAAAATTCTGAAATAATTGCTGTCACCTTCACCATATCTTCCGGATAAATCTCCCCGATATTTCCGATACGGAATGTGTCTGCGTCTGTCACTTTCCCCGGATAGATGGCGTATCCTCTCTCCTTAATATACTCATACATCTCCTGGAAGGAGAAATGATGATTTTCCGGATAATAAAAAGTCGTAATAATTGGTCCCTGAACATCTGCTCCGACATACGGTTTGATGCCCAGTTTTGCCAGGTTTTCAATAAGGATCTTATGATTTTGGGTGTAACGCTCATTTCTCTTTTCGGTTCCGCCCTCTTCTTTCAGCTCATCGAGCGCTTTGCGGAACGCCAGCACTACATGGGTCGGAGACGTGAATCTCCATTTTCCATCCTTTTCCATAGTCTCCCACTGATCATAAAGATCCAGAGAAAGGCTTCTTGCTTTACCCTTGCTTTCCATCAGCTTATCTCTTCTGCAAATAATGAAAGAAAATCCTGGTACGCCCTGAATACATTTATTGGCGCTGCTGACGATGAAGTCAATTCCCAGCTCTCCTACCTGAATGTCTACACCGCCAAAGCTTGACATCGCATCCACGATGAATGTCCTGCCTCTTTCTTTTACAACTTTTGCCACGGAAGAGATATCATTCAATATTCCGGACGTTGTCTCGCTATGTACCATCGCCACATGCGTGATGCGTCCGTCTCCGTCAAGAATCTCCGCAATCTTCCGGGCACAAGGTACTTTATCAAAATCTTCTTCATACAAAGTATAATCAATGCATGCGTGCTCTGCAATAGAAACCATCCGTTTGCCATACGCACCGTTCGCCGCAATCAAAAGCTTCTCTTCTTTTCCGATCACACTGGTCAAAACGGATTCCACACCGAATGTCCCGCTGCCCTGCATAAGAACAGCCGTGTATTCCTCTTCGGAAACATGAGCAAGATTCAGAAGTTCCCTGCGGATCTCCTGGGTGATCTGTTTGTAATCGTCATCCCATGTGCAATGGTCAAAAAGCATCTCCTTTTTTACTGTTTCGGTTGTAGTGAGCGGTCCCGGTGTAAGTAATTTGTAGTTCTTCATGTATTTATTCCTTTCTTCCATATGATATATTCTGCGTCTAAGGCGCAGGCAGAGACTGTCAGAAAGGTGCCTCTGACAGTCTGTCGTCTGAATATTACCTCCTGCAATATTTATTTGCAGGCTTCAGATAATTCCTGATGTTTTTCCAGTAAGTCCGCCGTAAGCTTCTCGGAGAATACTTTCGGGTAAGCGGATTTGTTGTCTGAATCCTTCTCGCCCTCGTAAATCGCAAGCGGGTAGGTTTTCTGCAGTGCTTTCCTTCCCTTTTCAATAATGCACTGCGCCATCTCCATGGCTTTGTCTGCCTTGTCTCCGTTATCTTTATCCACGACTGCCACAGACTCTGTCAGAGAAAAATTTCCTTCTGTCGGGTCTACATAATCGATTGGAAGTCCGTCTTCCTTATCTGCCACCGCCTGGTGCCGCAGTCCAAATCCGACTGCCACCTCCCCGGCACGTACTTTCTTCAGTGGTGCGGAACCGGAATCTTCAATGTTGTCTCCTGCGTTTGCGTAAATCCCTTTCAGAACATCCTTTGCCCCATCTTCTCCGTACTCGCTTACCAGCGCCTGGATCAGAAGCCATGCAGTAGAAGAGCTCTTAATATCCGTCACGGAAATCAGATCCTTATACTGCTCGTCTGCCAGATCTTTGATACTCTTCGGTGTATCCAGATGATTCTCTTTTAACAGTTCCGTATTGACGATGATAGCCCCTTCCTGTTTTGTGATCGGCGCATAGAAATCAGAAGCGTCATTCTCGCTGATCGTCGTATAATCAAAGGTCAGATCTTGAAACATCGTATTCTGTTCCTGGGCGCTGTCCAGATAAAACGAACTCATCGTAACCAGATCTGCCTCCAGATTCTTGCCCTCTGCGATCAGCTTCCCGCCAAGCTCGGACGTTCCAAAGGTCTGGAACATATATTCTCCCTCGTATCCATTCGCGTCCAGCGTCTCCTTCATGGCGTCAACCGCCTCTTCATCCGCATTGGAGTAAATAATGACCTGATCGTCTGAAGATCCGGATGCTTTCGAGTCTCCTGCGGAGCATCCTCCAAGCATCAAAGAGCCTGCTACCAGACATACCATCATCATTGCAGTTACCTGTCTCATTTTCATAATGTTTTTCTCCTTTTTCACTTTCGATTCGGATTTTTTTCTATCTGAAAGGAGGAATAATACTCCCTTCATACAAAGGTTCGTCAGAAGGATCAGAATAGACAGCACAAAGATTTCATTGAATTTCATAAAGTACTGCAATTCTTTGATCTTCGTTGTGATAACCATGGTTCTTGCCCCGGCGATAAAAATGACCGCACTGACGGTGACCATGGCGTTTACAAAATAGTATCCGAAGACTTCCATCAGGGTGGAGGACATATTCGGTGTAATGATCCGAAGTAATGTCTTGCCCCAGGAATCTCCTAAAAGCTTCGCTGTCGCTTCCCAGGAAGTATTTAACTTCAGCAGCGCGTTTTTGATCATCAGGTACGGCGTCGAAAAATAGTGGATCATGTTACAGATGATGATCAGGAAAAATGTATTCTGCAACGTTGTTCCAGAGAACACGAGCATATAAGCAATACCGATCACCATTCCCGGAATGGTGTTGGTAATGAGTGCCGTACTCTCTATCACCTGCTTTACAGAACCCCGCAGGCTGCTGCGTGCAGAAACCAGGGCACATCCGTAAGCCAGAATTGTTCCGAAAATTGCGGTCAGAAACGCTACAAACAGGGAGTTTTTATATACTGCTGTCAGTGTATTATCCCGAAGCACATCCTGAAAATGCCCCAGAGTAAAGACAGCCCGGTACGGCCATTCCTGAATAAACGGCATAATAAAAATTACCGCAAAGATGGCGAATACACAGAGCAAAACTACAGCAGAACCAATGACGCACAATACGTCCCGCATCTTATTTTTTGCAAGTTCGATGGTGGAAATCTTGTTGTAACGGATATTGTACCGTTCCAGAAATTTCAACAGCAGGATGCTGACAATCGACGGAACGAGCATAATCACTGCCACAACCGCTCCATTATTGAAGTTTGGGATACTCCCAAGCATCTCATTGTAAAGAACCGTGGCAACAACCTCGTACTTCCCTCCTACCGACTCCGGAATTCCGTAATCCGTAAAGCAGAGAAAAAAGCACTGTACAAACGAGGTGGCGAAAGTGCCGAGCAGCGGCCGGATAATTGTCTGCAAAAAGGATTTTAGCGGGGTATCCCCCATGATTCGGGAAACAACCATGAATTTCTTATCAATATAGCCCATCGTATTAGACAGAAGCATAAAGGATACCGGCAGGGTGTAAATCACATATCCAATCACCAGCCCTTTAAATCCGTAGATATCAAAAAGCTGTCTGCCGAACAGTCTCGTCAAAAGTCCCTGTTTTCCAAAGGAGTAAATAATAGCAAATCCATATGTGATGGTCGGCAGAAGCATCGGAAGCTGTGCTGCCAGCCGGATAAATTTCTTATAACCTCCCGGCGCGTTTGTGTAGTGGACGGTATAGGCAAGCAAAAACGCAAGCAATGTTGCCACGATAGCACTGACAATGGAAACTTCCAGGCTGTGTCTTACCGCAAGCCCGAAGCCTTTCTGGGTAAGCATCGCTCCGTAATGAGCCAGGGAAAATCCTGTCTCCCCTTCCAAAGACTGCTGGAAGAGTACAACTACCGGTACAAACAAAAATGCCAGGAAGAGCAGGATCGCGATACCATAGATCCCTTTGATTTCTTTTTCTTTGATCTTCTTTCTCATTGTTACACCACCTGAAACCTTTTTGCCTCGGATTCGCTGAAAAGCATCATAATGTTGTTTCTCTTGATTTCGAGCTGCCTTAAGATAAATTTCTTTACAAAATCTTCTTCAGGCGCGTTGATGATGTCCTCTGGTCTTCCAAACTGAGCAATATTCCCCTGGTTCATAATGAGCACCTTGTCGGAGAGGGTAAGCGCCTCTTCTGGGTCGTGGGTAACGATGATCGTTGTCAAATGATACTCTCTTGCGATCTCTTTGATCTTATCCTTAATAGATTCCTTGATAACACCGTCCAGAGCGCTCAACGGTTCGTCAAGCAGAAGGATCTTGGGCTTCATCACCATGGTTCTTGCCAACGCTACTCTCTGCTTTTGCCCGCCGGAAAGCTGCTCGATCTTCTTGTCCAGATGCTCCTTTAATCCGAGAAGATTTATCAGTCCGTTTACCTCTTCCACTGTGGCGAGATTTTTATTGTTACGCAGTCCGTATGTAATATTCTGCTTCACATTCAAGTTCGGAAACAGTGCGTAATCCTGAAATACGATATTGAAACCTCTCTCTTCCATCGGTACGTGCAGGATATCTTTCTCCTGAAAGATCAGTTCCCCCGCATCCGCCTCTGTCAGACCGAGAATGATATTTAACAGTGTTGTTTTTCCACATCCTGATGGACCGAGGATGGAAACGATCTCTCCGTCTTCGATCTCAAGATTGATGTTCTTTAATACCGGAACTCCGTCGAATGATTTCTTAATATGCTTTAACTCCAGCATAAAAAATGCCCCTTTCTTTGTTTCTCTCTTTCCGATTTTCTATTCATGTATCATCCTTTCATACTATACCCTGCTCCGCTTTTTCATTCTATCCAGGTCTCGTAAAGCTTATGTAAAACTCTTGTTATTGTTTATGGGGAAATGTTAAAAGAAATTAACAAACGCAAAAAAAGAGGGGGAACCCCTCTTTTTAACATTCCTGTTCGGAACGAGATGTGTTGATTATTTTTTTCTGCGAGTCTCTGCCGTACATCATTACCAGATCAATAAGAAACGATGACAAGGTTACAGTCACCACGGAAAAGACGATGTGAATAATCGGAATGTAGGAAATCGAAAGCCCCAATACTACTAAATCGGTGAACAGATAGCAACGGGAGAGCCGCCAATGCGTCACCTTGGAAATAGAGAGCGCCAATGCGTCATCTCCGCCGCTGGAACCGCCTTGCCGGACAATGAGTCCTACACCGATTCCTACGAATATACCGCCAAAGACTGCCGCCGCCAGCGGATAATCCGACAGATCCGGCAGAAGATACGGGAAAAGCTCCCAGAGATTATAAAAGGTGGAGACGCAGAACGTGGACAAGATGGACACCTTGATAAAACGGGTTCCCAAAAACCGTAATGCCAGAAGGTAACATGATACATCCAGCACCGGTGTAATCCAACCAGCCGGCAAACCAGACCAGTGATGGATGAACAACATCATCCCGATCACTCCACCCTCCGTGATTCCAGTCCGCTCGTGAATATTGTGGATTCCGAAAGTAGCGATCCCCGCCCCAATAGCAATCCAGAAAAGCATCTGGAGCGTGATTCCTTCTGTCAGTTTCTGAACTGTTCATTTCATTTTGTTCTTTAACATAAGAACACCTCCTCTATTTCTATCTTAAACTCTGGTATTATACCAGAGTCAAGAACTTTTTTAATAAAGAAGGTGTCTTTTCTTAATAAAATCTTTTCAGAAACTTTATCCTCGCTGTTTAATTCCCTGGGTATCCCGTTTTCCGGTCTTTAGACGATTCAGAGAGATCTCTTTCTCTTTATAGGATACTTTCGTCTCGTTTCCCTCCGCAAAGACATAGGCATTTTCCACGCAGTCCTGCTTTTGCAGCCGGATTCCCCTGATTCCGAGTGCCCCTTTTTTCTTCTCAGAGACGTCACCTACCATAAATTTCAGGAAGTATCCGCTCTTTGTCTGAAGTACGATAAAATCCTGTCCGTTCATACGAAGTATCTGACGCACTTCATCCCCCTCCTGAAGCTTGGTAGCTGCAGTGGTCCGCTTGGAGACGAGAAATTCCGATCCATCCACCCGTTTGATCAGTCCGTCCTTTGTCACAAAAATCAACATCTCACCTTCCAGATCCGTTTCGCTTATCACTGTGACGATATGCTCTGCGGTGCTGTCATAATTGCTGATGTTGTCCACCGGAAGCCCTTTGCTCCGGAAGTTTCCGTGAGGCAGCTCCAGTACCTTAATCTGGTGCATACGCCCTTCCGCCGTAAAAAGGCAGAGCTTTCCGGTATTCATACAGGTGATGATATAACGGCTTTCTAAATCCGCCGCCTCCTGGTTTCTCTCGTACACAGACGGGTCTACCGTCCTTGCATAGCCGAAGCGGTCGATCAGGCAAACCACTTCCTGCTCCTCAATCTTCTTCTCCTCGTATACTGCTTCTTCGGCATTTTCAAGCAGAGTCCGGCGCTTTACACCGTATTCCTTTTTCAGACGGTTCAGATCTTCGATGATAACAGCAGACATTTCATCATAATCGTTCAATATCTTCTCGTATCGCTCGATCTTACGGACGGTCTCTTTGTGTTCCTTTTGCAGAGCTTCGATCTCAAGCCCGATCAGCCGGTAGAGACGCATCTCCAAAATGGCGGTCGCCTGCCGCTCCGTAAAAGAGAGAAGCTTCGCCATCTTCTCCGAAGTTTTACTCCTGAACCGGATCTCATCGGTAATACCATACATCAAACAGGCTTTGGCGTCTTTGACCGAACGGCTCCCCCGAAGAATCTCGATAATCAGATCGATCACGTCGCAGGCTTTGATAAGCCCCTCCTGTACTTCCCGCTTCTCCTGTTCCTTGGAAAGAAGCGTTCTGTACTTTCTGGTGGTAATTTCAAACTGGAAATCCACATGGTATTCGATGATCTTCCTAAGTCCCATAGTCTCTGGTTTCCCGTCCGCCACCGCCAGCATATTCACTCCAAAAGTATCTTCAAGCTTCGTTTTCTTGTAAAGCATGTTGATGAGCTTGTCCACGTCAGCATCTTTTTTCAGGTCGATGACAATGCGGATGCCCTCCTTGGAAGACTGATTTGAGATATCCACAATATCCGACGTCTTCTTTGTCTCTACAAGGGAGCAGACGTCATTTAAAAACTTTCCGATTCCGGCTCCGATCATCGTATAAGGAATCTCGGTAATCACAAGGCGCTTGCGTCCGCCTTTTTGATCTTCCACCTTTACTTTTCCCCGTATCTTAATCTTACCGTTTCCGGTCTCGTAGATCTCCGCCAGGTCGTCCTGGTTGACAACGATGCCTCCCGTCGGAAAATCCGGCCCTTTGACATACTTCATCAGTTGCTTTGTAGTGATGGCATTATTCTTCATATAGGCTTTCACCCCGTCGATGACCTCGCCTAAATTGTGGGTCGGGATACTTGTCGCCATACCAACCGCAATCCCCTCGGCCCCATTGACAAGTAAATTCGGGAAACGCACCGGCAGTACTTCTGGCTCCTTTTCCGTCTCGTCAAAGTTCGGTACAAAGTTGACGATATCTTTATCAAGGTCTGCCAGGAATGCCTCCTGTGTCACTTTCGCAAGCCGTGCCTCGGTATAACGCATTGCCGCCGCTCCATCCCCTTCGATGGAACCGAAATTGCCGTGGCCGTCCACCATCACCATGCCTTTCTTGAAGTCCTGGGCCATGACTACAAGCGCCTCATAGATAGAGCTGTCGCCGTGCGGATGATATTTACCCATCGTATCTCCGACAATACGGGCGCATTTCCGGTACGGTCTGTCGTAACGGATCCCCAGTTCATACATATCATAGAGGGTCCTTCTCTGCACCGGCTTTAGTCCGTCCCGTACATCCGGCAGCGCTCTGGAAATAATGACGCTCATGGCATAATCAATATATGATTTTTTCATCACATCCGAATACTCGGTGCGAATGATCTGTTCCTTTTCCTTCTGACTCATGTCTCTTCCTCATTTCGTATGATCATCATCTGCTAAATATCAAGCTCCGCCTCTCTGGCGTTCTCATAGATAAACATCCGTCTTGGGGGCACTTCGGTTCCCATCAGCATCTCGGTAACGCTGGATGCCATTCTGGCATCCTCGATCTCTACTTGCTTTAAGATCCGGGTCTTCGGATTTAAGGTCGTCTCCCAGAGCTGATTTGCGTCCATCTCACCGAGACCTTTGTATCTCTGGAGGGTAAATGGGCCTTTCTGTGTCTTGCGGTACTCATCCAGAGCCCGGTCATCGTAGAGATATTCCTCCTTGCCGTTTTTGGGCATTGCCTTATAAAGAGGAGGCATGGCAATATAGACATGTCCTTCAAAAATCAGCTCCGGCATGAAACGGTAAAATAAGGTCAAAAGCAACGTCGAGATATGGGCGCCGTCCACATCCGCATCCGCCATGATAATAATCTTGTCATACCTAAGCTTCGTAATATCAAAGTCATTTCCATATCCTTCGGAGAAGCCGCATCCAAACGCATTAATCATCGTCTTAATCTCCGCGTTCGCCAAAACCTTGTCGATACTTGCCTTCTCCACATTGAGAATCTTTCCCCGGATCGGCAGAATAGCCTGGTACATCCGTTCTCTTGCCGTCTTGGCAGAGCCGCCCGCAGAATCTCCCTCAACAATGAAGATCTCACATTTCTTCGGATCCCGGCTCTCACAGTTGGCAAGCTTCCCATTGCTGTCAAAGGAATACTTCTGCTTGGTAAGAAGATTGGTCTTTGCTTTTTCTTCGGTCTTTCGGATCTTCGCCGCCTTCTCCGCACAGGAAAGCACTTTTTTCAAAACGTCCAGATTCCGGTCAAAATAGCGTACAATCTCGTCGTTTGTCACCTTGCTGGCTGCTTTGGCCGCATCCTGATTGTCAAGCTTTGTCTTCGTCTGCCCCTCAAATCTTGGATCCGGGTGCTTGACAGAAATAATGGCGGTCATACCATTACGGATGTCGGCTCCGGTGAAATTGGCGTCTTTTTCCTTCAGCACGCCGATTTCCCTTGCGTACTGGTTCATCACCGTAGTAAACGTCGTCTTAAACCCGGTCAAATGTGTGCCGCCCTCCGCATTGTATATATTGTTACAGAAGCCAAGGATATTCTCATGGAATTCGTTGACGTACTGGAAAACTGCTTCTACTTCGATTCCCTCGGCCTCGCCCTTAAAATACACCGGGTCATGAATGGGCTCACTTTTGGAATTTAAGTCCTTAATGAATCCAATCAGTCCGTCCGGCTCGTGGTATGTGATCTCCTCCTGTGGATCTTTCCGCTTGTCCGTAAAATAAATCGTCAGCTCCGGATTCAGATAGGCCGTCTCGTGAAGGCGGCTCTTGATTTCCTCCTCCCGGAATCTCGTCTTCTCAAAAATCTCGCCATCCGGAAGGAAATTGATCTTCGTTCCCGTTTTTTTCGTCTTTCCAATGACCGGAAGAAGCCCCTTGTCCAGTTTCACCACCGGTACGCCCCGCTCATAGCGGTCGTGGTGGATCGCTCCGTCCCGGCTGATCTGCACATCCATATACTCGGAAAGGGCATTGACAACGGAGGAGCCCACCCCATGAAGCCCGCCGCTTGTCTTGTAAACGGAGTCGTCAAACTTCCCGCCCGCATGAAGCGTCGTGTAGACGATCCGCGCCGCTGACACGCCCTTCTGGTGCAGTCCTACCGGCACGCCGCGCCCGTCGTCCGCAACGGTCGCGGAGCCGTCCTTTTCCAGTGTCACTTCAATATTTTTACAAAATCCGGCCAAATGTTCATCCACCGAATTATCCACGATTTCGTATACGAGATGATTCAGTCCTTTCGTACTCACACTTCCGATATACATACCCGGACGCTTCCGGACCGCCTCCAGACCTTCCAGTACCGCAATACTGTCCGCATCGTATGTCGTATGTTTCGCCATCGTATTCTTCCTTTCTCCTTATGCTCTTCTGGTGTTCCTGCCAGTTCATTACTTTCAACAGTGTACCACAATCGAACATACGATTCAAGAAATTATATTTTTACCCGTTCAGAACCCGGTTCAATGATTCTGCCAGCGGCTCCATGGCATTTTTCATCTCCTGAACCGTATTCGTCTGAGCTCCGGCCTCTATCAGAAGCATCTTCGGTACAAGCTGCATATTGTAGCGGTAGCCTTTCAGATAAATATTTCTCGTAAATCCCGGATAATGCTCCTCCGCATCCAGTTTCATCTGCAGGGAGAACGCCAGATTATCCTGGATGTACGGATTGTTAAAATACTGAATATCCCCGTTCGCCCTCGTCCGGCACAGCCCGTTAAAATACATGATTTTTGCCGTCTGCTTTCCATTGACATCTGTCACCAGGTGGGTATTTTCGTTCACACCATCTCTATGTAAATCGATCACCACCTCAATCGAAGGATTTTCCGCCAGGATCTTTTCCGCCGCTGCCCCCGAAAGTTCGTATGCCTCACTCCGATCGAGTTTTCCGTTGATAATATCGTAGACGCCACGGTCATGGATCGTCTTGATATGATAGGTATTGTTTAGAAGATCCGTCAGATAGTCTCCGATCCCCACAATAGAAGTTTTATCATCTCCCGGCACCGAGTCCACAAATGTCTCCTGAGAATGGGTGTGGTAAATAAGAATCTTCGGCCCGTTGTCCTTTTTTGTAAACTTCATATTTTTGGCAAGCAGTGTCTCCGCGTTCAGTTCTTCCGGGCTCGTCATCGTCGTACTGTCAATCGTATAGAAGTGACTCGTCAGATACTCGTAGTCTTTGAGTTTCTCCCTGTCTACAGTTCCTTTGACCTGAGATTCGTGGGGCACTTCCGTGGTACTTTCCTGATTCTTCTTAATGAGTTTCCCGTTCTCATCTACTTCGTTCTCATCCTCCGCTTCCTTTTTCAGAAGCATTTCGTAAGTCTCCGTGTCCTCGATCTGAGTCTCGCTGACCTCGTTCGCCTTTACGTAGTTTCCAAGGGGTGTCATCTTCATCGCCTGCTTTGCCACCCACTCGCCCACTGTTCCCTCCGGCTCTTCCCCGAACCGGATAAGGGTCGGAAAGTACATTGCTTCCGCCCCTTTCTGGATCGTCTGTCCGATTTCTGCCCGTAGAAACTCTGCTGAACTTTCATAGCCTCCCAGAATAATATATCCGCCAAGCACACCCACCACTCCTCCGATCAGAAGATGATGGAGACGTATCTTTCCACTCAAATACCTCACTCTACTTTCTTAAAACCATGATCCAAATTTTCGTGTCTTAATACTATATGCCTGCTTTCTTCGGATTATGTGCCTGTCCTTTTGTTTCCTTTCCCTTCGCTTTTACTGAATCTTGTTCCTCTCCCTGTTTTGCCAAACTGTCTCCATTCGACTCTTTTGCTGAAAAAAGCAGGTTCAGCCCTTCAGAAATGGTAAAGCTGATCCGCTTCACTGTCTCGTCCACATCCTTTGGAGTCACAAACATCCCGTTGAGATGAGGCGAAATCAACTGCCGTACAAGCTCATATTTTTCTGCCGCATGGTAACCTTGCAGTACAACCCCAACCCCTTTAAGGGTCTCTGAGTGTTCCATCTCTTTCATCAAATTCTCCATGGCGTCGTTGACAATAGTGGCAGCGTCCACGACAGTCGGCACTCCGATGGCAATCACCGGAACCCCGACGCTTTCCTCTGTGATGGCATTGCGGTGGTTCCCCACGCCGGATCCTGGATTGATCCCTGTGTCTGTAATCTGGATCGTCCGGTTCAGACGCTTGGAATTCCTCGCTGCCAGGGCATCTACCACGAGAATCACCTCCGGTTTTGTCTCCTCCACGACGCCCCTTACGATCTCCGCTGTCTCCATTCCGGTCTGAGCCATCACACCGGGAACAAGGGCGCTCACCAAAGTCACTTCATCCTCGCCCATAGCATACTTTCCGTATTCCCGGACGATGTGCCTTGTGATATTCAGATTGTCCGCCACTCTTGGCCCCAAAGCGTCCGGCGTCACTGCCCGGTTTCCAAGCCCCACCATCAGCACCGATACGTCCTCCCCTGTATCCCGCTTTTCCTGCCGTTTCCATTTATGGCGCAGAAGTCTTTCCACACATTCGGCAATCTTTACAGAGATTTCCCGGTGGTAAGCCTCATCCGGAACGGCAAGATTTGGCGCTTCCATTGTAATATATGTTCCCACAGGCTTTCCCATCGTCTTTGCTCCATTTTCTGTCTTAATAATGACCGTTGTCGTCCGAACTTCCCACTCTTCGTCGTACTCCTCCTCCAGGACAACGCCCTGGACCTCTACGTTCTCTTCTTCAAATCGCTCTTTCTCCTCCAAAGCCAGATCGGTCCGGATACTATACTTCTCAACCATGATAAAACCTCGCTTTTTTTCATTTATTCCATAGTTTCTCAAAAAAAAGCCGAAATATGTATTGACATAAATTATTTATTGACATAAAATAAGTGAGTATGCTTCGTCAGATCGTTCCGTGTCCGGCTCTGACGAAGGGCAAGAAACGAAATTACCAAAGTTGGAGGTGTAGGTCATGGCTAATATTAAATCCGCAAAGAAAAGAATTTTAGTTGCTGAAACAAAGACTGCGAGAAATAAAGCGATCAAATCTAAAGTGAAAACTTGCGTGAAGAAAGTTGAGACAGCCGTTGCAAACAAAGACGCTGCTGCTGCTAAAGAAGCGCTGAGTATAGCAATCGCTGAGATCAACAAGGCTGGAAGCAAAGGTGTTTACCACAAAAACACTTGCGCCAGAAAAGTATCCCGCCTTGCAAAAGCTGTAAATTCTATCGCTTAATTTATAGAAAAAGAAAAAAGACATCCTCACCGTCAGAGGGTGTCTTTTTTGTCATTGATGAACGCAAAGGAGGTTTTGTGATGAATATCAATATCGGTTTCTGGACATGCGGAGTTCTCGTAATCCCTTTTTTTATTGTAGGAGTATTCTTTGCGATATTGAAAGAAAAGGCTGTTAAATTTGTCTCCGGGTTTAACACTTTACCAAAACAGGAACAGGCATTATATGACAAACCCCGACTTGCCCGTGACATGAGAAACCAATGTTTTGTCTGGTCCGCCATTATGTTAGGCGGGGCAGTATTATCTTATTTTTTTACGCCATATATGGCAATTCCTGCATTTCTTATCTGGATCATTCTCTTTTTTAAAGAAGTGCGTCTTGACCCTCATAAAGCATTTGAAAAATATCTGTTAAAATAGAATTCTATCTGTATGGAAATGACAATAAAAATCTGACAGGGGGGAGTATGCCCCTGTCAGACCATACAGGAACTAGTTATTGATCAACTTATCATCCTCTGCCCAGCTATAGAGTTTTCTCAACTCTGCTCCGACTACTTCGGATTCATGCTGTGCACCTTTTGCTCTCATTGCGTGGAAGTGAGGTGCTCCGATCTTGTTCTCTAACAGCCAGTCTTTTGCGAAAGTACCATCCTGGATGTCGGAAAGAATCTTCTTCATTGCTTTCTTTGTATCTTCTGTGACGATCTTTGGTCCTGTGATATAATCGCCATATTCTGCCGTGTTGGAGATAGAATATCTCATTCCCGCAAAACCGCTCTGATAAATCAGATCAACGATCAGCTTCATCTCATGGATACATTCAAAGTATGCATTTTCTGCCGGATATCCAGCCTCAACAAGAGTCTCAAATCCAGCCTGCATGAGTGCGGATACACCTCCGCAGAGAACTGCCTGCTCGCCAAAAAGATCTGTCTCTGTCTCGATCTGGAATGTACTTGTCAGAAGACCTGCTCTCGCACAGCCGATTGCAGCGCCGTATGCCAGAGCCAGATCCAGTGCTCTTCCAGATGCATCCTGCTCTACACAAACGAGCGCCGGTACACCCTGTCCGTCCACATATGTACTTCTTACAGTGTGTCCCGGGGCCTTCGGAGCAATCATCGCTACATCTACACCTGCCGGTGCTTTGATCTGTCCGAAATGGATTGCAAAACCATGTGCGAACATCAGCATCTTGCCTTCGCTTAAGTTCGGCTCGATGTCTTTCTTGTACATATCAGCCTGTAATTCATCGTTGATCAGAATCATGATGATATCAGCCCATCTGGTTGCTTCCTGGTTTGTCATAACCTGTAATCCCTGAGCCTCTGCTTTTGCTCTGGATTTGCTGCCTTCGTAAAGTCCGACTACTACATTACATCCGGATTCTTTTAAATTAAGGGCATGTGCGTGTCCCTGGCTTCCATAGCCGATGATCGCAATCTTCTTGCCCTCCAGTAATGCTAAATTACAGTCTTCCTGATAATAAATTTTTGGTTTGTTCATTGTACTTTACCTCCTGTTTTTTACTATAGCTCGTCAAAGGGGAACTGCCCCTTCAGCTTCATTCTCTGTCGAACCCATCCTGCTCGGCTCTCTTCCTCAGGATTTCCTCCGCATCAGCGATATCCTGACTGCCTCTGGAAAGGCCCGTGATTCCGGTTCTTGCAAGCTCCAGAATCTCATATCCGTCCAGCAGATTTAAAAACGCCTCCAGTTTTGACTGTGCGCCGGTAAGCTCTACGATCAGCGATTCCTTTTCCACATCGATAATCTTGGCCCGGAAAACGTCCGCAATCGCGATAATCCCTGGACGGAGTGCCGCGTCCGCTCTGATCTTGATCAGAATCAGCTCCCGGTAAACCGCCTCCTCATCATTGAGAAGCTTGATCTCCAGAACATCTTCCAACTTGCGTACCTGCTTTTCAATCTGGGAAAGAATCCTTTCGTCGCCGCTTGCCACAACCGTGATCCTGGTAAATCTGCTGTCCGCAGTCACCCCGGCAGTAATACTGTCGATACTGAATCCTCTCCGGCTAAACAGTCCCGCAATCCGGCTCAGTACGCCCGGTGTGTTATCTACCAATAAAGAATAAACCTGTTTCCTCATAAACCCTACCTCTACTTTCTTTTCTAAAAACAGAGTGCGTTCTGTTTTTTTATTGTAACAATGAATCCTTCTTTTGTCAAGTAAAGTACTAAATCTTTTTCGTTATTATGTAACAATTCAGCTTTGCACAAAATCACAAAAATCCGGGTCCAAACCTGTTTCAAAACGAAGATTTTTGTGCGCTTTATATATGGCGATCTGCTGTAAGCACGGATTTCCTTACCTTGCGTTTTGCGCCTCAATCCGCTCAGCCAGGTCGTTGAGATAGACCCAGCGCTCCATCTTTTCTTCCAGCGCTTGCTCGGTCTCCTCTTTCACTTTCGTCAGTTCGGTGAGCTTTATGGAATTAGTGGCAAACTTCACCATCTCCTGATCCAACATTTCCAGCTTTTCTTCCAAATCGGCAATCACTCCGTCGATCTCCTCATACTCTTTCTGCTCTTTGTAGGAGAATCTCAGCTTCGTATGCCGCGGTTTTTTCGAACTGCTGTCCTCATTTTTACGCAAATTTTGTACGCCCTTTGTCAGCGCCTTTTCTTTTGAGCGTCTGACATTCAAATAGTCCGTGTATCCTCCCTCGTATTGACGAATCTCACCCTGACCGTCCATCTCGAAAATCCGGTCCGCTACATTGTCAAGGAAATACCGGTCATGGGATACGACAACCACAATTCCATCAAAGGAATTCAGATAGTCCTCCAGAATCGTCACGGTTGCGATATCCAGATCATTGGACGGCTCATCGAGAAGGAGGACGTTGCCCCCCTGCATCAGCACACTCAATAGATAGAGCCTACGCTTCTCACCGCCGGAGAGCTTGGACACCGGAGCATACTGCATCTCCGGTGGAAAGAGGAAACGCTCCAACATCGCAGAGGCACTAAGCTTCCCCTCTTCCGTCTGCACATACTCCCCAAAATCCCGGATGTAATCGATGACCTTGGCATCCGTATCCATATCTGGTACCTCCTGGGCAAAATAGCCGATCCGGATCGTCTCCCCGATCTCAATCTCCCCGGCGTCTGGAGTAATCTGCCTCGCAATCATCTTTAACAAGGTCGACTTCCCACAGCCATTCGGACCTATGATCCCCAGTCTCTCATTCCGTAGTATAATATAATCCAGATCCCGGATGAGAGTCCGTTCACCGAATCCTTTGAAAATATGATGCAGTTCTATGGTCTTCCTTCCCATCCTGGTGCTGATTCTGGCAGTCTCCACAGTCTTTGCCGCCTCCGGCGCTTTCCCGTTTTTCAACGTTTCCAGCCGTTCCAGTCTCGCCCGCTGTTTCGTGCTTCTCGCCCGACAGCCCCGTTTCGCCCACTCCAGCTCCATACGGAGAACACTCTTCCTCTTCCGTTCTGAAGCCAACTCCATTTCTTCTCTCTTGGCTTTCAGCTCCAGGAAACCGGAGTATCCAGCCTCATACCCGTAGAACTTTCCGTCGTCTACCTCCAGAATCCGGTTCGTAACCTGATCCAAAAAGTACCGGTCGTGGGTCACAATCAACACAACGCCCCGGTAAGCTCTCAGATAGTCCTCCAGCCAGAGAATCATCTCTTCATCCAGGTGGTTCGTCGGCTCATCCAGGAGAAGGATGTCCGCATCCTCTGCCAACACCTTGGCAAGTGCTACCTTTCTCTTCTGGCCGCCGGACAAAGTGTTAAGCTCTGCCATATAGTCAAAAATCCCAAGCTTCGTCAGATTACTCTGCACCTTCCATCCTCCGTCCGTATCCCCAGCAAATGCGTAATCTGAAATGGTAGTACAGCCCTCAAAACAGGGACTCTGAAGCAAGTATGCCGTCTTTTTGCCATTCTGGCGGACAAGCTGACCCTCATCCGGCTCATCCTCCCCTGCAATCATCTGAAGAAGCGTCGACTTTCCGGTTCCATTGATTCCGACAATCCCGATCTTATCCCCCTCCTGCACCCCGAAAGAGGCGTCCTCAAACAGAAATTTATCTCCAAACCGCTTACTGATATGCTCAATATTGATAATATTCATGTCTATCGCTCCTGTCTTTTCTTTCCTTGTATCTCAAGTCTTACCAGATTATGATAAGGGATTTTGCTCTTTGCGTCAATGCAAGAAAAAGACTGCTGTGACCTGACAGCAGCCTTTTCTACCCGTCTTTAAAAACCAAGTTTGGGAAGTACGTTCTTCGGTTCGTCGTAGATCAGAAGATCCGCCTTCTCATCCATCAGTTTCTCCTTATTATGGATCAGTACAATCTTACTTCCCTCAAAACATTTGATGTAATTGCGGAACACATCGGAACTCAGTGATGTTCCAAGCAGCAAAAGTACGTCACTCTTTTCAATCTCTTCCAACGTCCTGGAAAGCTTCTCACTGTCCAGCATCTCTCCGAAGAAAGACACATCCGGCCGGATCACTCCGCCGCACGCCTCACAGTATGGAACCTTCCTCGCCTGTCTGATGTAGTCAACGGAATACTTTTTGCCGCATTTCTGGCAATGGTTCTGATAAATACTTCCGTGAAGATTGATGACATTGTGGCAGCCGCTCCGCTCACTAAGCTCGTAAATATTACTTGAGATAATGCACTTGAGCTTCCCCGCCCGCTCCATGGCCGCCAAGGTATAGGTCGAAGCCGTAGGCTCCAGATCTACCAATAATTCATTCCTATAAAAGTCATAAAAGGTTTCGGTACGTGTATTAAAAAAGGCATCCGTGTAGAGGTACTCCGGGGAGCGTCCATACCTCTCCTCGATCCGGTAGGCCCGGTCCTGGTCTTTCAGCGGATGGATTCCACACTCTTCCATCATGCCTGATCCGCAAAGAGCGACAATGTATTCTCCTTTGTCGATAATATCCCGCAATGTCTCCAGCTTATTTAACTCCTGCATGACAATCTTCTCCCTTCGGGCTGCGGCTTTCTGAGGGCCAAAGCCCTTTTTATTTATTATACTATACGGCTATTCCATGTACAAGAACCATCTATGAAATGTGAGCTGCTACATCTGCAAAATCCGGCGCGAATATAAAAAGACAGAGAGGACTGACTCAATCAGTCTCTCTCCGCTCTTTTCTCTCTATACTTTAATTCGCTTTGCAATGTCCTCAGACAATGCAATCCGTCTCCCATTCTCCGGAGCAATAATCAAATGTCCTTTCGACCTGCTCACCACCTGAAGGCGGCTTCCCTGCCCGATCCCAAGACACCTCATATTCTCTTCGATATCTCTATCTGCAAAGAACCACTTAACCATACACTCACATCCTGGCTTTACGTCTGTCAAAGCAAGCATACCGATCCCTCCTTTTTCCGCCTGACAGACTTAGTATCTGCCGTCCGGTGATCTTTTACTCATCATATAAAAAAGAAAGCCGGTTAGTCAATGGTAAATGAAAGGCCGGTCTCCCGGCCCCATTTTATGCCATATATTCTTTCAGAAGCGCCATGTCGATCGAGTCACTGTCATGGATGATCAGCTTCACAGTCTGGGACAAATCCATACTAAGGATTCCCAGAAAAGATTTCGCATCAATGGTAGCTCTTCCCTGCACCAGATCGAAATCTCCCTCCAGTTTTCTCAAAACTCCGTTGAGTCCTTTGGCCTTTTCTACAGAACCAATATTCACATATACCTCTCTCATCGTTCTTCTCCTGTCTTATGTGCATATTTTTCAGACAGTTTTTTATTATACTCGTTTCCTGTGGATTTTGAAAGTCTTTTTTTACAAAAATTTCTGTTCCGCCAAAATACACTTCCATCAATTTCAATAATCTTCCCAAACTGGCGGTTTTTGAAAGACTACAGCCGCAGTCTCTTTATATTGATGAACCGGATGTATCTTCTTCCCTTTTCAGGACTTATCCACCTTCTCCAGCACCGTATAAATCACAAAATTCAGAATGAATTGCACGACGGTCAGAACCGCAAGCACTACCAGATCTATCTCGTGTCTCATCAAAAAGAAAACGATGCAGTACGAAAGAACAAATATAATTGTAAATAATATAGTCCGATACAGTGGTTTCACACAATCTCTTCCTTTCTTTTTCCAGAATCTGCATGTTATTTGTTCCATCTACGTTTTATTGTAGCACAAACTTACATCAAGTAAAAGTTGAAAAAGCACCCGAAAACTATAAAATAGCTTCGGGTGCGGATTCTCTTCTTACTTGTCTATCCGTGTAACTTTCCATCTCCTCCCATAAGTGCTGTCATTTCTTCTATCCGCTCCAGTGGGAACGGCGGGGAACATAGTGGCTTCATGGCAATGGACATAAGTTTCATCGGATTATCGTCTGCCGCCACCCGATTGGAACTCAACGCTCCACACCTCCTGCAACGGTGGATGATCGCCCATTCTCCATTTTTTCTCACCCATACCGCTACCGGATCCATAATACTTCCGCAATCTGATTCCCGGTCTCCCGGTTCATGATCTACATGCATACTGCACAGGCAATTCGGGCAGTGATTTCGGTGATTGCTTCCTGCCCCCGCTGAAACAACGAGGCGGCCACAGTTTTTACAAATAAAACTTTCTGTGCATGGATGATTTTTATAGTAACCTTTTTCATATTTTCTTTTTTTATTTTCCCGATTCATATTTCCTTTCCTCTTTTCTGCTGTTGTTCCCACTTTATCAGGACAATAAAAAAAGATAACTCGTTCATGGAGAGCTATCCTGTCAGTGTCATTGCAGTCAAAAGTACCCCCGGTACTTTCACCATCATACGATTTTATATACGAAAAATAAACCATCTCGTAAAGAGGTAGCTGCCATCACCATACGCAAATGAACACGACAAAAAAACAATCCATTTACATGAATATCAAAATTTATTGCCCTATTATTTACGCACAGCCGTCATCAAGCCACCTCCCTAAATAACTTCTTTATTAAAAATAGCACAATCAGCTCGAGATGTAAATATGAAAAATAAAGAATATGCAAAACTGCTTCCTTACAGCATCTTCACCTTACTCCCAATCCCCCATTGCTTTTCATTTTGTCGAATTCATAATCTTACTCTTCCCTTTCTTGTAATATAATCAATTTTGCAACCGGAAGTTATACACCAAATCCGTTCGTTATTCCGGCAAAAAAAACAACAACTGCCGCAATTCGCATTGCTTTTTGGGCTTTTACTTCTTCCAAATGTACCTTACTTTCAGGATAAACAGGGTTAATAAAGAAAAGAACACCTACAAACGCCCATGTAAAATTATAAAATATATCATTCTCGAAATATAGGGAAAATACAAAGCCTCCAATGACTATAATAGCAGCAATCATAAGCTGTGCTTTAAAACTTATTTTCAACATGAGTCCCACCACCTCATAAAGTTCGAATCTATTTGTTTCATTTAGTTTATCATATTCTGCATTTCTTTACATCATTTTATAGAAAAATGACGCAGATAATGTTTCATTATCCACGCCATTTACTCCATTTTCTTTCAACTTTTACTCCCAATTTACTCCATTTTAAAAATATGAGAGTTTCTTCTCCATTATTTCATAACAATATTAATAATTCTTCCCGGCACATAAATCTCTTTTACGATGTTTCCGGTCAGTTTATCTTTGATCGCCTCTTTTCCGGCTGCGATGGCTTCCTCTTTTCCGGCTTCTGCAAAGATCGTCACAACCGCTCTTGTCTTACCATTGATCTGTACAGCCACTTCGATCTCATCGTCTTTCATCGCCTCTTCATCATAGGTCGGCCATCCTGCATGGAATACACTTCCCTCGTGTCCGAGTTCTTCCCAGAGTTCTTCGCCCATATGCGGCGCAAATGGAGCCAGGAGGACTGCGATCGTGGAAAGAGTCTCTTTATCGATACCTCCTTCTTTCTTTGCAAGATCGATGAACTTATTGTTGTACTCCATAAATCCGGAGATCACCGTATTTAGACTGAAACTTTCCAAACGGGTTGTGATGTCGTACACCATCTTATTGCGAAGCTTAAGCATCTCTTTGGACGCTTTGATGTCTTTCTCTTTGTTGTCCATCACAAGATTCCACAGCTTATTCAGGAAACGGTATACACCGTCAATTCCTCTATCATCCCACTCTGCATCCAGTTCCGGCGGTCCTACAAAGAGTTCATACATTCTCAAAGAATCGCATCCGTAGTCTCTCACAAGATCATCCGGGGATACGACATTTCCTTTCGACTTACTCATTTTGATTCCATTCTTTCCGGTGATCATCCCCTGGTTAAAGAGCTTAATAAACGGCTCATCAAAATCGATTACGCCGATGTCGCTCAAAAATTTCGTGTAGAAACGGGAATACAGAAGATGCAGTACCGCATGTTCTACACCACCGATATACATATCGACCGGAAGCATGGCGTCTGCTTTTTCTCTGGAAACAAGTTCCTCGTTATTGTGCGGATCTACATAACGAAGGAAATACCAGGAAGAACCCGCCCACTGCGGCATGGTGTTGGTCTCTCTTTTCGCCGGCTTTCCACATACCGGGCAGATCGTATTCACCCAGGAGTCGATCGCCGCAAGAGGGGACTCCCCGGTTCCCGTCGGCTCATAGGAATCCACATCCGGCAAGGTCAGCGGAAGCTGATCCTCCGGAACCGGTACGGCTCCACAGTCCGGACAATGAACAATCGGGATCGGCTCTCCCCAGTATCTCTGACGGGAGAATACCCAGTCACGAAGCTTGTAGTTGACTGTCTTTCTTCCAATGCCTTTCTCTTCGATCATTATCGGGGCTTCTTTTTTCAGGACAGCAGACTCCATCCCATTCCATTCTCCAGAATTGATCATGGTTCCGGAAGCCTCTGTATATGCTTCCGTCATATTTTCAATTTCTTTTCCATCTTTGGCGATCACCTGGATGATTGGAATATGGAACTTCGTTGCAAATGCAAAGTCACGGTCATCGTGGGCCGGTACACACATGATCGCTCCGGTACCATAATCAGCCAGTACATAGTCGGACAGCCAGATCGGCACTTTCGCACCGTTCATCGGATTGATGGCATAGCTTCCTGTAAAGACTCCGGTCTTCTCCTTATCCTGAAGACGGTCTACATTTGATTTCATGGACGCATCGTAGATATATTTCTCTACTGCTTCTCTTGTCTCATCGGTTGCAAGCTCTTTTGCCAGAGCATGTTCCGGGGCAAGTACCATGAAAGTCGCCCCATAAAGGGTATCCGGTCTTGTCGTATAAACAGTGATCTTTTCTTTTCTTCCATCAACCGGAAAATCAACTTCCGCACCGTATGATTTTCCGATCCAGTCTGTCTGCATTTTCTTTACTTTCTCCGGCCAGTCAAGCTTATCCAGATCATTCAGAAGACGCTCTGCGTATTGGGTGATCTTGAGCATCCACTGACGGAGGTTCTTCTTCGTCACTTCCGTACCGCAGCGCTCACATTTTCCATTGACAACCTCTTCGTTCGCCAGCCCGGTTTTACAGGACGGGCACCAGTTGATCGGGAACTCCTTTTCGTAAGCGAGTCCTGCCTTAAACATCTTTACAAAGATCCACTGGGTCCATTTGTAAAAATTCGGATCCGTTGTGTTGACCTCTCTGTCCCAGTCATAAAGAGCCGCAATCTCATTAATCTGTCTCTTAATATTTTTTACATTTTCTGCTGTTGATTTCGCCGGATGCACTCCCATCTTGATGGCGTAATTCTCCGCCGGAAGGCCGAACGCATCCCACCCCATAGGATGAATGATATAGTAACCTTGGAGCAGTTTATAACGGCTCCATACATCGGAAATTACATATCCTCTCCAGTGTCCTACGTGCAGACCGTTTCCAGACGGATATGGGAACATGTCGAGGCAGTAATACTTCTCATGCTTTCCTCTCTCGTCTTCCTGAACATTCACCGGATGCTCTTTCCAGCGTGTACGCCACTTTTTCTCGATTGCCTTGTGATTATATGGTGTCGGCATCTTCTCTTTCCTCCTTATAAATTAGAATACTTTGAATTTTCAAATCTTTGCCTTCGCTCGCTTCTACATGAACACAATAAAAAAGCCTTCGTCTCTGACATCTGCAAGAGACGAAAGCAAAAGCTCACGCGGTACCACTCTTCTTCGCCGCTTCCATAAGAACCGACGCCCTCTCGTCTGTAACGGGACTAACCGCTCCCGGCTACTTTCTTCACCGGAAGAACTCCGAGGCGAGTTGGGAGCGTCTGTCCTGCCGCCTCACACCCCCCGGCGACTCTCTGAAAAAACATCAGCCCTTACTATTCCTCATCGATCGTTTTTCTCTACTTCTTTAAATACCAGTTCATTGTACCCACATCCGTTCTTTTTGTCAAGATTCCCTCATTCTTTTCGAGCTTGTTTTGTGGAATTTGACAAAAAAGGATTGTTTAAAATCCCTCTTGGGTGTATAATAATCACAAGTCATTTCAGTAAGAAAAATATATAGCTAAAGGAGATAATGCATATGGTTAATTTATTGACAGGCCCGAAAGGCAGCGGAAAGACACAACAGATGATTGAACTTGCCAACAAAGCGGCAAAGGAGTCCGATGGACACGTAATCTTTATCAAGAAGAGCCACCGCGATACATACAGCTTATCTTTCGACATTCGTGCAATCTGCATGGACGACTATGAAGCAATCGATAACATCGATGCATATCTTGGGTTTATTTATGGTATGACAAGTGCAGATCACGATATTAAGGCGATCTTCATCGACGCCATTTTGAAACATGCACATATCTCTCTTGACGACATCCCGGAATTTCTGGAAAAGCTGAAAAAAATTTCAAAAGAATGTGATCTGGATTTCTATGTGAGCATCAGTGCGGGAAAAGAAGAACTGAGGCTCGTTGACGCTGAGGGATGCGCTTATCTGAATTAATCACACCGGCTGGCGGGACTTCTGCCGAAAGAGTCCTTACCTTACCTGATCCGGCGTTGTCCCGTTTACAAAAGAAAGAGACGGAATGATTTTCCGTCTCTTTCTTTTTTACATTCTTGAGAATCCTTTTATTTTTCTTCCGGGACTGCTGCCTCGTCGTTGCTGTCGGTCTCCTCGTCTTCCTCTTCTTTAATCGGATTTTTCTCCTCTCCATTGAGGGAAAGTACCACGTTCGTCTTTTCTCCTTCCTGATACTCCATCGTCACCTGCTGGCCGACGTCGTATTTGATGATATCTATGAAATTCACTACTGATACGTCGAAAATCTCATCGGAGCCTTCCACCATCACGTAAAAATGGGAATCCCCATCCACGACACCCTGCGCGACCTTGGTAATCGCCCCGGTAATCGTTTTCGTCTCCTTTGCGGCGCTACTGTCGTCCGTCTCAATTCCATTTTCCTGCATGAGCTCTGTGTAGCTCTCTTCACATTTGCTGACCGTATCACCGATGGCAACTACCTGGTATTTCTGTACATTGACCATGGCGTACTTCTTCACCAGTCCCGCGTCATCCTTGAGTGCGATAAAGTATGTCGGTTCACCGGAAATATTCAGAAGCAAAGGGAATGTCGCTTTATAATGCAGGTTCTGCACCTGGCCCTCTGCTGAGGACATGGCAGAATTCTCTGTCGCTCCCTCTACCTCGTAAAACTTCGTCTCCATCGTCCTCTGATTCATCAGAACGAAACCGACGTTGGACTGATCTTCGTTCACCGACGTAACTCCGGTATAAACCCAGACGTCATCATCAATAGCCAGATAGTTGTAACCATCTGTTGTCTTGAGACAGTCTTTCTGGCTCAGAATACTGTTGAAAAATCCGTGTTTCAGTGTACCGTAATAATCGTAAAGCTGTACGAGCAGATCCGCATCGTATGCATGATCAATCCACTCCGGCACTTCATCGATCGCATAATCTTCTGTCTCCCCGGTGATGGCGTTGCAAAGAACAACACGTCCGACCGTCTCTCCTCCAAAGAGTCCGATATTAAACTTCTTCACCGGAGCTACCCAGTACGGAACTCCGTTGTCGTCAATCTCAAAACTCAGCTCTCCAAAGATGTAGGTCGGATACCGGAACCGCAAATGCCGGTGAATGTTCCGGTTGAAATATTCGCTTGTGGAGTATTTCATTCCTTCGTCCAGCATGACAAGCTCTGTAGACTGAGTCGTCATATCGATCCGGATATATGCCGGAATACCTTCGGACTGATTCGTAAACCATTTAATCACATTGGCATAGCGAAGCGGGGATACCCGCACCGGCTTATCCTGGTAATTGATCTGACTGTAGAGCTCATCCACCTCAAACTGGGATACCATATCCACCATGCTTCCCATCTTCCTGTTTCCAAGCAGGGTCGCAGAATCCCGGTCGAGAAGCGGGATCTGATCAAAAGAAAGCTCCTTGATGTCCGTCTGAAAATCGCCATTCTCTACATTAAGAAGCTTCTGGTACTTCTTGGCATTGATAATCGGGGAGGACAACAACGTCCCTGCCAGATATACCGCTACTACCAGAAGAAATAGCCCAATCAGCCCTTTTGCGATCCCAGAAGCCTTGATATCCTCTTTGCGGAATAGTCTCCGCCGTCCGATATAAAAGACAGCCACCGCCGCTATCACCACCAGAAGGAACATCCAGAAGCCATCCGCATGGATATTAATCGCCGGAAGCTTGACATAATAATAGATTCCCGCCAGTAAAATCAGAACAAGAACTGTCAAAATTTTCGTTTTTGTCTTTTTCATAATGTCTCCTCTTCTTGTTGTTAAAATATCTGGTTATGAATAGCAATTATAGCACTCTTTTTCGGGGAAAACAAGGGTCCCGCACTACGTTCCTTTTCGTAGTACCGGACCCTTTCTTATGTACCTGATCTCAAAGTCTCTTTTTATTACTTTTCGTCTCGTCTGCACTCTTCAGCAGGCTTTTATTCCTCTGCCGCTCTGTTTGCAATCTCTTTTTCCTGAACGTCGTTCGGAGCCTGCTCATATCTTGCAAACTGGTATTCATAGATGCCGCGTCCTCCTGTCATGGAACGCAAAGTCGTGCAATAGCCATAAAGCTCCATCATCGGAACATCGGCTTCGATCACCTGTTTTCCTCCATTGACCGGAGTCATACCAAGTACCCGTCCACGACGTTTATTCAAATCTCCCATAACGTCTCCGGTATATTCATCCGGCACTGTCACTTTCAAAGATACGATCGGCTCAAGCAGTACCGGGGACGCCTCCATAATACCTTTCTTAAATGCCTGGATGGTAGCAGTCTTAAACGCCATTTCTGAAGAGTCTACCGGATGGTAGGATCCATCGTATAATGTCGCCTTAATGCCCACAACCGGATATCCAGCAAGAGGTCCTTTCAATACTGCTTCCTGAAGCCCCTTTTCTACTGCCGGGAAGTAATTCTTCGGAACCGCTCCTCCTACGACTTTCTCTTCAAATGTAAATGCCTCTTCCAGGTTACCGGACGGCTCGAATGTCATCTTGACATGTCCGTACTGTCCGTGTCCGCCGGACTGCTTCTTATACTTGGAGTCGATATCGGATTTCTTCCGGATCGTCTCACGGAATGCTACCTTTGGTTTCTCTAGGGTAATCGCAACTTTATATCTGGAGGCAAGCTTACTAGCGATAATTTCAAGATGCTGATCGCCCATACCGTAGAGAAGGATCTGTCTATTTTCTGTATCATTGACAACCTTCATCGTCACGTCCTCTGCCATCATTCTGGAGAGTGCCTGGGATACCTTATCTTCATCTCCCTTAGAGTTTGTCGTATATTTCATATAAGTATACGGCTGAGAGTATTCCGTCTTTGCGAATGTGATCTGAGTATTCTTTGTGGAGAGGGTGTCTCCGGTCTTTGTTGTTGTCAACTTCGCGATGGCTCCGATATCTCCCGCAAACAGCTCTGAGACTTCTACCGGCTTATTGCCTAGCATCGTATAGATCTTGCCTGGTTTTGCCTCTGCGTCTGTATCTGCATTATACAGCACATCATCGCCCTTGATCACGCCGGAACATACCTTGATAAAGGAATATTTTCCAATAAACGGATCTACCATCGTCTTATATACGTACGCACTTTTTGCTTTAGCAAAGTCATAGTTCGCTTCATAGATCGCGTTTGTCTTACGGTTCATGCCGACACACTCACGGTTTGCCGGACTAGGGAAAAAACGTACAATGTCAGAAAGCAGATTCGCAACGCCTTGAGCCTGGATATTAGATCCCATTGCCACCGGAACGATGTCACCATCCATGACTTCTGTACGCATAGCAGAACGGATCTCCTCCACAGAGAACTCCTCTCCGGAGAGATAACGGTCCAGAAACTCCTCGCTTGTCTCCGCTACAGACTCCATGAGCGCCTCTCTGTACTGCTGCAAGTAGTCCATACAGTAATCCGGGATCTCACATTCTTCTCTCTTACCGATATCGGTGTAACGCCGTCCTGCGTTTTTGATAATGTTGACATAGCCCACAAGCTTCTCATTTTCACGGATCGGCATGAAGTGCGGCGCAATCACCTTACCGTATTTCTCACGGAGCGTTTCCACTACCTGACGGAAACTTGCATCGTCTAAATCCATCTCGGTCACATAGATCATACGAGGAAGATTGTACTTATCACAGAGATCCCATGCCTTTTCAGTGCCGACTTCCACGCCTGCCTTTCCGGAAACAACGATCACTGCCGCGTCCGCAACGCTGACCGCCTCTTCTACTTCTCCTACAAAGTCGAAGTAACCCGGTGTATCCAGCACATTAATCTTTGCCTTCTCCCACTCGATCGGTATCAGGCTTGTTCCGATAGAAAATCCACGTTTCTGTTCTTCTTTATCAAAATCGCTGATGGTATTTCCGTCGCCTACTTTTCCCATCCTGTTTACTGCGCCTGATACATAGGCCATTGCTTCTGCAAGACTCGTCTTTCCGCTTCCGCCATGACCTAACAAAACAACATTTCTGATTTCATCCGTCCTGTAAACTTTCATATAGTGCTGCCTCCTTCATTGTCTAGCTCGATTTTACTGCGTTTGTTTTTACAGTAACCATGTGTATATTGTACTAAATTTTTAGTTATTTTACAACTCTTTTATTGAATATTCACAATGTTTTTGTAACAGTTCAACTATCATGGATGGACGGAATTGATTGATACTTGTATCAGGATCAGGCTACCCCATTCCTGAATTGGCGTTCTGTCCTTCCTTTTCTAATCATTTTGTACAGCAATTTGAGATGTATTTTGACAAAGACACAAAAATCTCTTAAAATATAAGGAAATAACCAGATCAGGAAAGGTGAGAACTCAACTATGAAAACAGGATTCATCGGGCTTGGACTGATCGGCGGATCAATCGCAAAAGCCATCCGCCAGTATTATCCGGACAGCGAAATTATCGCATTTGATAAAAACCGGGAAACGCTGGCACTTGCCACCGCAGAATCCGTCATCAACACGGCGGTCACTGTCATTGACGAAAATTTCAAAGGATGCGACTATCTTTTTCTGTGCGCGCCAGTCATATATAATTCTGCCTATTTAAGCCAGGTAAAGCCATTTCTGTCAAAGCAGACGATCCTGACCGATGTAGGAAGCGTCAAAACACCAATCCATGAGGAAGTAGAAAAAATTGGGCTTTCTGATTTCTTTATCGGCGGTCACCCGATGGCTGGATCAGAAAAATCGGGCTACGCCAATTCTAAGTCGGTACTGATTGAGAATTCCTACTATATTCTCACGCCGTCCGAACCGGAGCAAAAAGAAAAGGTGCAGGCGTTTTCTGACTTTATCCAATCGCTCCGGGCCATTCCGGTTGCACTGGACTGTAAGACCCACGACTATGTGACGGGCACCATCAGTCATCTCCCCCATGTGATTGCATCCAGCCTCGTCAATTTCGTCCGGGACCACGACACGAAGGACGAACTGATGAAGCTTCTGGCTGCCGGCGGGTTTAAGGATATCACGAGGATCGCCTCCTCCTCCCCAACCATGTGGGAGCATATCCTGACGGCAAACAGGGAATATATCTCCCAGATTCTCGGAAACTACATCGAGTCGTTGAACATGGCAAAAGCCATGATCGATCAGGGTGATTCCCAGGGGATTTACAGCTTCTTTGATTCCTCCAGAAGCTATCGAAATTCCGTGCCGGATATCTCCGCCGGACCGATCAAGAAGCTCTTTGCCATCTACTGTGATATCATCGACGAGACAGGCGGAATCGCGACAATTGCCACGATCCTGGCCTCCAATCTGATCAGCATCAAAAATATCGGGATCGTCCACAACCGCGAATTTGAAGAGGGCGTTCTGCGTATCGAATTCTACGAGGCATCGGCACAGGAACAGGCAGCACAGGTATTAAGGCGGCATCGCTACACTGTCTATGAACGATCCTGATTAGAATAAGGAAAAATATGATAAGGGAGACTACTTATGAAACAGATCAAAACTTCCTCCCCGCTCCATGGGGAGATTACGATACCGGGAGATAAATCTATTTCTCACCGAAGCATTATGTTTGGTGCCCTGGCGAAGGGTACCACTTCCGTCCGCCACTTCCTGAACGGTGCAGACTGCCTCTCTACCATCGGTTGTTTCCGGCAGATGGGAATAGATATTCAGCAAGAAACCGACGGAAGGATTCTCGTCCAAGGGAAAGGGATTCACGGCCTTACTGCCCCGTCTGGCACTCTTAATGTGGGAAACAGCGGTACAACAACCCGGCTTATCTCCGGGATTTTAAGCGCACAGTCCTTCACCTCATTCCTTTCCGGTGATGACTCACTCAACTCCCGCCCGATGGGACGGATCATCCGCCCCCTTTCCATGATGGGAGCCCGTATCGAAAGTCTGTCCGGCAATGACTGTGCCCCTCTGATGATTCAGGGACAACCATGTCTTCACGGCATCCGCTATGAATCCCCGGTGGCGTCGGCTCAGGTAAAATCCGCCATTTTGCTGGCAGGGCTTTATGCCGACAGTTCGACCACCATCCTGGAACCTTCTCTTTCCAGAAACCATACCGAGCTGATGCTCTCTCAGTTTGGCGCTGTTCTTCACACAACGCTTCTGGAAAGCGGCAAAGCCGAAAGCACCATCTCACCATGTGACGAGCTATACGCCCAGGATATTTTCGTGCCGGGAGATATTTCTTCTGCTGCCTATTTTATCGGGGCGGCACTTCTGGTCCCAGGATCGGAGGTACTCATCCAGAATGTAGGAATCAACGACACCCGCGCCGGCATCCTCAAAGTCTGCAAGTCCATGGGCGCTGATATCACTTACATGAATCAAAAAGATGGCGCCGGCGAACCGACCGCAGACCTTCTGGTGCGTCATTCCAGCCTTACCGGTACCTGTATTGAAGGCTCCATCATCCCAACGCTCATCGATGAGATTCCAATGATCGCTGTTCTGGCTGCCTTTGCTGACGGCACCACTATCATCCGGGATGCCGCTGAGCTGAAAGTCAAGGAGACTGACCGGATACAAACTGTAACTGAAAACTTACGGGCTATGGGCGCTGACATTACACCGACCGATGATGGCATGATCATACACGGTGGGAAACCATTAGCAGGCGCTACGATCCATCCTCATATGGATCACCGCATTGCAATGGCCTTTGCCGTAGCAGGCCTTGCTGCCCAGGGAGAAACCCACATCCAGGAAGAGCAGTGTGTGGATGTCTCCTACCCGGGATTTTTTGAGATGCTTAGCGGTCTGACCCGCTGATTTATCTTCCTGTAGTATCTTTTCAAAGAAAGGGGGTCCTATAATGACAGAAGAAGAATTATTTGCTTCTATCTATACCCATGACACAATCTATCTGCCGCCAAGCGAACAGAAAAGCGCCGCTCTGGAGGTGGCTCTTGGGTGCAGCCACGCCAAATGCCGCTTCTGCGACTTTGCTAAAGATCCGTTCCATATCCATTCCCTGGAAAGAATCCGCCGTAACATGCAGATCCTGGGACAGTTCCGGCCTGATGCCTACCGGCTCTTCCTACTCGGGGAAAATGCGTTTGTTCTGGACTATGAAAAGCTGAGCGTGATTTTTGACATGACAGACCAGTACATGCCAAATATCCACGAATTTGCCATGTATTCCCGGATAGACGATATTGCGCGGAAAACTGACGAGGAGCTTCGATTTCTTCACCAGATGGGACTTACAACACTCCATATCGGACTGGAAAGCGGCAGTGACTCTATCCTCCTGGAACAAAAAAAAGGCGTCACCTCTATGGATATGCTGACCCAGCTTCGCAGACTGGAAGACGTAGGAATTGAATACTATGTCACCATCATTCTAGGACTCGGGGGACGGCACTTTTCCGTCCATCACGCCTTGTCCACCGCAAGACTGTTAAACCAGCTTCATCCTGCGGATATTTGGTGCCTGAAACTTAAGCTCTGGGAAGATACTCCCCTTTATAAAGATGTAAAAAAGGGACATTTTGATATGATGAACGATGCGGAAATGCTGTGGGAAGAGCGAATTCTCCTTGAAAATCTGGCTGTGACAGACTGTATGTTCCACGACACCACCGTCCTCAATACTTACACGATCCAAGGTCATCTTCCGGAGGAAAAAGCATTGCTTCTGGACGCCATCGATATGCTACTGTCATCCTGCGGATAGGAATGACACTTTCCTCTGTACATCTTACAAAGAGAAGGGACAGCGGCTAAAAATGCTGTCCCTCCCACTCTCTCGATGAATCCTGATTTACACGCTAAAACTTTCTCCATGCTATCGGATGGAATAACAGCAGAAGCGGGAAAAGCTCCAGTCTTCCGGCGAGCATATCAAAAATCATCACCAGAAGCGAGCGGTTGCTGAATTGGCTGAAATTGCCTGTCGGGCCGGCCAATTCCAGACCTGGACCAACATTGTTTAATGTTGCCGCCACTGCGGTAAAATTTGTCACCAGGTCAAAATTATCCATCGCCACAATAAGAACCGAACATGCAAAAATCAAAAGATAGACCATCATATAGACATTAGCCGACCTGAGCACCTCGTGGGAAATCAGACGCCCGTTCATCTGAAGTTTCTTAATACCAGTCGGATGTACGAGCTGATTAAGCTCCTTTTTGATTGTCTTTCCAAGGATCAGGATTCTGGATACCTTGATACCGCCTCCGGTACTTCCTGCACAGGCACCGATGAACATCAGCATGACAAGGATCGTCCTCGGTACCTGTGCCCATAGATTAAAGTCTGTCGTGGCAAATCCCGTGGTGGTGATAATCGATCCCACCTGAAACGCAGAATGACGGAACGCCTCCTCCGCAGTTGGATAGATGGACCGGACATAAACAAAGATCACCAGAATCGATGCAGCAATAATGCCAAAATACCACCGAACCTCCTCGCTTTTTAAGGCTTCGATGGGCTTTTTCAAAAGCAGCAGAAAATAAAAGTTAAAGTTAATCCCAAATAAAATCATAAAAATTGTAACCACATACTGTAAGTATGGAGAATAACTTGCTATACTGTCATTTTTGATTCCGAATCCTCCGGTGCCCGCCGTGCCAAAGGAAATCGTAAGTGCATCAAAAAGCGGCATCTTCCCTATCAGAAGAAGAAGAATCTCTATCACGGTCATTACAAGATAAATCTGATAAAGAATCTTCGCCGTATTCTTGATGCGGGACGTCATCTTTGTGACAGACGGTCCCGGACTCTCTGCACGCATCAGATTAATATTTTTACCTCCGATCAAGGGCATGACCGCCATGATAAAGACAAGGACTCCCATTCCTCCGATCCAGTGCGTAAAGCTTCTCCAAAACAGTACGCAGCGGGGCACCACCTCCACATCTGTCAGGATACTGGAACCGGTCGTCGTAAACCCGGATACAGATTCAAACAGTGCCTTCACCATATTCGGAATAGATCCGCTTAGTACAAACGGAATTGCTCCGACAATACTCAGTACAATCCAACCAAGGGCTACACTTGTAAAGCCCTCCCTAGTATAAAACTCTCTGCTCTTCGGCTTCCGGATCGTCAGTGGAATCCCGACCACAAGCGCAACCACCATGGCAGCTACAAAGGCCAGACCGCTTTTTTCCTGATAGATGCAGGCTACCAGACAGGAAGGAAGCATAAAAGCGGCCTCAAAATTGAGAATCCACCCTACGACATACAATACCATAGAATAATTCATAGTCTTACTCCTTTTCCCCCTCCGGCATTCAATATTTCAGAATATCCGTAATATCATTCAGCCCTTTATGGGTCGTGACAACAATAACCGAATCGCCTACTTTCAGCATATCCTGCCCACGGGCCATTTTCAATTTTCCAAATCGGCTGATATAACATACAAGCAGATTATCCTTGAGCGACAGCTCCCTCAGCGTGCGGTTCGTGACATGAGATTCCTCCCGGATAACGAACTCCAGCGCTTCAGCCGCTCCGTCCATGACTTTATAAAGAGTCTCCACATTACTTCCAAGAGAGTTCTGCATTGCTCTCGTATAACGCACAATGTGCTCTGCCGCCAGGTTTTTCGGATAAATAATACTATCGATATCCAGGTCGTCGATCACCTCCTCAAAATGGATGCGGTTGACCTTTGCTACCAGCTTGGCCTCAGAATATTTTCTTGCCAGCAGGGCCAGCATCAAATTCTCCTCATCCATATTGGTCAGGGCGACAAGAGACTCCGTATGTGCCAGCCCTTCCTCCAGCAGAAACTCTTTATCCGTTCCGTCCCCCTGAAGGATCGTCGCGTCCGGGAGCTCCTCACTCAACATCTCGCAGCGCTCTTTATTCTGCTCGATGATCCGTACATCCACCCGCATTTCCAGAAGCTGCTTGGCGAGATAAAAAGCGATCATTCCGCCGCCTACGATCAGTGTACTCTTCACCTGATGCGTCGGGATTCCCATTTTCTTGAAAAACTTCGCCGTCTCTCTCGGAACCGCCATCATAGAAACCAGATCACCATCCCGAAGGATGAAATCTCCGTTCGGGATCACAACCTTTCTCTCTTTCAGTCTCTCCACGCCACAGATCATAACGTCACACTTCATCTTGGAAAGAATGTCGGCCACTTTCAGTCCGTCCATATGTAATTCCGGATGCATCCGGAATTTCACCATCTCCACACGGCCTCTGGCAAAGGTATCAACTTTTTTAGCATATGGCAGCCTAAGAAGCTTTGAAATCTCCTGTGCTGCTGCCAGCTCCGGATTGATTACCACGGACAATCCCATCTGCCGTTTGATAAAATTGACTTCCTTACTGTAAATCGGGTTTCTGACTCTGGCTATGGTCTGACACTTTCCGGCCTTTTTCGCAATCAGACAGCAAAGCAGATTCAGTTCGTCCGCACCTGTCACCGCAATCAAAAGCTCCGCGTCCATAACGCCTGCCTCCATCTGAACTTGGTAACTGGCGCCGTTTCCCACAACACCCATGACGTCAAACTTCTCCTCCGCCTCTTCTACTTTCTTCTGATTCAGGTCAATAATTGTAATATTATGATTTTCAGAGCTTAACTGTTCTCCAATCGTGATTCCAACTTTTCCGGCTCCTACAATGATGATATTCATGTTTCCTCCTGCGTAAACGAAAAATTAATGTAATCTTTATGAAATCTTTATCATTATACTCCTTATATATAAAAAAGCAAGTGATTTTCCGGATAAAGTCTATCGTGTTTGTGTATGAAATTCTGTACCTTTTCTCATGCAAAAAGACGCCCCTCAGGGCGCCTTTCTGCTATCATGGCTACACAATATAAAGTTATTTGTTCAGTCCCATTTCCTCACGTACTTCGATAAAGCATTTTACGATAAAATCAATATCTTCTTTTGTATGACTTGCACATACTTGAGTACGGATTCTTGCTTTTCCCTTCGGTACAACCGGATAAGAAAATGCTACAACATAAACGCCTTTTTCCATCATTCTCTTTGCAAACTCAGCCGCTGTCTTCTCGTCGTAAATCATAACCGGCACACATGGATGTGTTCCAGGAATTACGTCAAATCCGTTCTCATCCAGTTTCTGACGATAGTAAGATGTCACTTCTTCCAAATGGTCACGAAGCTCCGTACTCTCACTTAACATATCAAACAGCTCCATGCTCGCGCCTACGATTGCCGGTGCAAGAGAGTTGGAGAACAGATACGGACGGCTCTGCTGACGAAGCAGGTCGATAATTTCTTTCCGGCCAGATGTATATCCGCCGGATGCTCCGCCGAGTGCTTTTCCAAGTGTTCCTGTAATGATATCTACACGGCCTTCTACTCCACAGTATTCTGCGGTACCGCGGCCCTTTTTGCCAACGAATCCAACCGCATGACTGTCGTCTACCATAACAAGTGCATTGTACTTGTCAGCCAGATCACAAATACCTTTTAAGTTGGCAATGATACCATCCATGGAGAATACACCGTCTGTCGCAATCAGCTTAATTCTTGCTCCGGCTTCATCGGCCTCTTTTAATTTTGCTTCCAGATCTTCCATGCTGTTGTTTTTGTAGCGGTATCTCTTTGCTTTGCAAAGACGCACGCCGTCGATAATAGAAGCGTGGTTTAATTCGTCACTGATGACAGCATCTTCTGCTTTTAAGATAGTCTCGAAAAGCCCACCGTTTGCGTCAAAGCAGGAAGAATAAAGAATCGTATCGTCTGTTCCAAGAAAATCAGAGATCTTTTTCTCAAGCTGTTTGTGGATATCCTGTGTTCCGCAAATAAAACGAACGGATGCAACACCAAACCCTCTCTCATCGTATGTACGCTTTGCAGCGTCGATCAGTCTCTGATTATTTCCAAGTCCCAGATAGTTGTTTGCACACATGTTGAGGTACTCTTTCCCGTCCTCCAGTGTCACTTTTGCTCCCTGAGGAGAGCAGATCGGAGCCTCTCCCTTGAAAAGGCCTGCTTCTTTAATTTCATCTACAGTTTTTGTATAAATGCTTAACAGATCATTTTTACGTGCCATTTTTGCTTCTCTTCCTTTCTACTAATCGTTGATATGAGACCAGTCAAGTACGACTTTTCCTGAATTTCCAGAGATCATTGCCTCGAATCCCTTTTCATAATCTTTGATATCGAAACGATGTGTGATAATCGGGGAAATGTCAAGTCCTGCCTGAAGCATCGTAGACATCTTGTACCATGTATCCCATACTTTTCTTCCGTAAATACCGCGGATATTCAGACCATTGAAGATCACTGTCTCCAGATCCACTTTCGTCTCTGTTCCCTGAAGTCCGAGAAGAGCGATCTTTCCACCGTGCTTCATATTATGGATCATGTCAGACAGACCAGCCGGACTTCCGGACATTTCAAGACCTACATCAAATCCTTCTGTCATTCCGATCTCTTTCATCACATCGGTCAGTTTCTCTTCTTTTAAGTTCACTGTTCTTGTCGCACCGAGCTTTGTCGCAAGATCCAGACGATACTGGTTGAGATCTGTCACAACAACATGTCTTGCGCCTGAAAACTTCGCGATTGCCGCTGCCATGATACCGATCGGGCCCGCACCTGTGATCAGCACGTCCTCTCCAAGCATATCATAGGAAAGCGCTGTATGTGTAGCGTTTCCGAACGGATCAAAAATCGCATACATCTCTTCCGGAATATTCGGGTTGCATGGCCATACGTTCGAAGACGGAATCACAAGGTACTCTGCAAATGCACCATTTCTGTTGACACCGACGCCCTTTGCGTCCTTGCAGTTTTCTTTGTGGCCTTCCAGACAGTTCCGACATTTGCCGCATGTGATGTGTCCCTCGCCGGATACCAGATCTCCGATCTTAAATCCCTGTACGCCAGGACCTACCTCGACAACTTCACCAACATACTCATGTCCGGCGGTCAGTCCTACCGGGATCGTATGCTGTGCCCATTCATTCCACTGATAAATATGTACGTCTGTACCGCAGATAGCTGTTTTGTGGATTTTGATCTTTACATCGTTTGGTCCTACTTCCGGAATCGGTACTCTCTTCATCCATAATCCGGCTTCCGGTTTCTCCTTTACCAATGCCCACATCATGTTATCGCTCATTTTTGAATTCCTCCGTTCTTTTTACAAACTGCATAATTTCTATTTATATAATACTCCCTCCTTTGTAAAAATTCAAGTACTTTTTCCGTCTCTGGCAAACATTTTGTGCGTCCATGTCTTTTTCTCACACACAAAGACAGTTGTCTTTGTGTAAAAGTCAACTTCAAGTTTTTCTGTTTTTTCCCTTTTCTTTTCTCTGTTTTTTTGTTATAATGTATAAGCTGAGTTTGTCAGCAAGTAAGGAGATGTACTCAAGTGGTCGTAAGAGGTCGCACTCGAAATGCGATAGGTCCGCAAGGGCGCGTGGGTTCGACTCCCACCATCTCCGCTAGTCATTACTGAGCTGGAAGCCTTGTTTTATTTGGGCTTTCAGTTTTTTTGCGGCAAATTTATTACCTATTTGTATTTACAATCCTTTCAATTTGTAAAGCGAAGCTAAATCCATTTTCATACTATCACCATAACCCCTTTCCATCTCCAAGAAGAATCACTTTTATATTTTCATTAATTTCAAAATCACTTAATTTTTGCTGAATAAGTGGTTGAATCACTTCTCTACTTTCCCTTGTGTGCGGAAGTTCTGATGCAAGTTTATTTGCTTTATCTTCTCTTCCACTTTTCAGATATAAAAAACATAATGTTGCGCGCATAGTTGCTTTCTGTTTTTCATTGATTGATAGAGGCAATCCTCTTTCCATTAGTTCAATGGCTTCATCAGTATTTCCTTTTAACGCCAATGTACCTGCTAATCCAAGAATCATACCAGGTTTATTCGGATATATCAGCAAAGCATCTCTGTATATTTTCTCGGCTGAATCATAATCTCCATCTCGCTGATAGGCAACAGCTTTTTTATGAATACTCAAACGCGTTTCTTCAGCTCGAATTGTATCCATGCCAAGAAGCAAATCGATGCTCGTTTCAAATACATTGGCTAATGCCGGCAAAAAAGTAATATCCGGATAGGATTCTCCTCTCTCCCATTTTGAAACACTTTGTGCTGTAATTCCTAAATATTGAGCAATATCTTCTTGTGTTAAATTCTTCAATAATCGATACTTTTTTAGATTTTTTGGTAAGTATAACATATTACCCTCCTAATGATTTATTTTCTATCCAAATTATATCACGCCAATACTCTTGTTCAATGGCGTATTCGTTGTCCTTAATACAACTCCAGGACTGCCTCTGGATGACATTAGAAAAGGCCGTTCAATACGGCCTTGAAAATATAATGATAACATATTATAAAATGGTATTTCGTCCGGCTTTCGACATTCCAATTTTACCGAGCAGGTCAACGCCCGTCCTTCTCCCTGCCATTCCTGTACAGCCAACTTGTCCCTTCCTGGAAATTTTGGATTACTCTTCTACTTTTTCTGCCAGATGTTCATCGATATATTTCAGATATTCCATCTTTTTGACGTCCTGCGGATGCTTTCTGTACCACTCATAGGAACTCTTTAGTCCTTCTGTCAATGGAATCGGCGCATCCAGCAGTTCTTTCTGCCTCCTTACATCCAGTATATATTGATAATTGTAAAAGCTAAAATACTCTCTTGGATTCACTGACTCTGGAACGGAAACATAGTGTGCTTCTTTTCCTGCCACACGGTAACATGCATCCACCCACTCGCGAATGGAAACAATCTGATCGTCTCCTACATTAAATACATGATCCTCCGGGTGCAGCCTTACAATGCTGTCGATGCATTTACACAGATCATGAATATGGAAAAACTGAAGTTTCATACTGCCATCCTGAGGAAGATAAAAGATCCTGTCCTGCATGGCACAGTCAAAAACAAAAGCCTCCCGGTATACATTATTCATCGGACCGTACAGATACGGCGGCCTCAGAATATAGGCTCCCGGAACCCGTTTGAGAAGTTCCTGCTCTGCCTCGATCTTGTCAGTTCCATAGGTTCCCCAGTACCGATTCGGTCCTACCTGCATCGTTTCCTCAAAGGGCTGCGGCAGATGCTCCGGATACACTGCGCTGGAGCTGATGAAAATATAATCTCCAAACTCTCCCAGACCATCAAGCAAATCAGAGACATCCTGCCTGTCATATCCGTTGATGTCCAGAACCACATCAAAAAAATAATTCTTGAGTACCTCCCCCAGATGATGCCGATCCGCCTCGATCAGATATGTTCCCTCCGGCTGTGGATGGTGATTCCGGTTTAAAACATGGACCTTATCACCTAAGGAAGTATAATATTTAGCAATATATTTGCTGACGAACACCGTTCCGCCCGTCACAAGTATGTTTTTCATCGTTGTTCTCCTTTCTCTGTCCGTCAAATTTCATCTCTCGAATTCTCCGTCTTTTTTGCTTGACGGTTTCCGGCGGAAATTGTAACATAGATTACAGTTGCAAACATTCTATTTTTCGGAGGTTTTGATATGAAGAAACATATTTTATCTTACATTCTGATTGTCCTGGGAGGCACGATGACAGCCGCCGCTTTCGGTCTCTTCATCCTCCCTCAGAACTTTGTGGCCGGTGGTGTGACAGGTCTTTCCGTCATTCTCCAGCATGGAATTCCCTTGCCGCTTTCCTGGATTGTGTTTGGAATCAATATCCTGCTGTTTGTCATTGGCTGGATTTTTGCCGGAAAAGAATTTATCTTGAAAACTTTGATTATGACCTTCCTTTTCCCAGTGCTTCTGGACGTGTTTTCCCAAATTGACTTATTCTTACCGCTTGCTAAAGACCCGTTTCTAAGCAGTCTTCTCTCCGGATGCCTTCTCGGAATCGGAAGCGGTATCATTTTACGGGCGAACGGTTCCAGCGGCGGGTTTGATATTCTGGGAGTCGTACTCAATAAGAAATGTAAGATCCCGGTTTCTGTTGTCATGTATGTATGCGACTGTACCGTCATCCTCTTACAGGCAGTGTCCAAACCGCTTTTACAGACGGTCTATGGAATCATCGTCATTCTCTGCACCAGTATTATGGTGAACAAGGTCATCACCTACGGACGTTCGGAAGTTCAGCTTCTGATCTTTTCCTCAGAGCACGAAAAGATCCGGCAGGAGCTTCTTGATACCTTTGATCTTGGGCTTACGTTCCTCCATGCAGAGGGTGGATATCACCTGGATCCGGCTAAGGTAATCCTCACCATTTTACCGTATCACAAGATCAATGATGTAAAAAAGATGATTTATACCATCGATCCGACCGCTTTTACCGTGATCGACAATGTCAACTATGTAGGCGGACGCGGATTTACGATCTCCCGATAAAGTTTTCAATGGATAAAGAATTTTTTAAGAGTTTCTTTTGTATTTTTAGAATCCTTTTATTCGGCGTACACAATCCTTTCATATTTTTCCAGTATAGTTAGTATTGTAATAGTTAAGGACATTAACTATGAATCCAAACATAAACCTTCCAACCCTCAAAAAGCTGGAAACAGACCGCCACCGGTATCTGTTTCCGGTTTTTCTATTTTACAGCCATGCCTGTTTCAGAATCTCCACCGCCTCTTTGATCTGATCCTCCTCCATATTGGCATAGCCGAGCAGAACGGACGCCTCATGCCTGTGGCTGCCCTGGGTGTCGTAGGAGGACAAGGCGTACACTGCCACTTTCTGTTCTCTCGCAAGGCGGATCAACTCTTCTGCCGTCCGTCCATCCGTGAACGTCAAAAGCAGATGTACCCCGGCATGTTCTCCGGAAATCCTGCACTTCTTGGCAAACGGTTTCAGACAGTTCAGGAACGTATCGTGCCTCCCTTTGTAGAGCGCCCGCATCCGGTTCAAATGGCGTTCGTAATAGCCTTCCTCAATAAATTTCTGAAGGATCATCTGATCTACCCTTGAAACGGTCGGGTTGATGAAGCGGCAGTTCTCCTGGTACACACGAAGCAGACGCTCCGGCAGTACCATGTAGCTCATTCGGATGGCAGGTGCAATGGACTTGGAAAAAGTACCGAGATAGATCACTTTCTCCGAGGCATCATATCCTTTCAGTGCCGGGATGGGTTTCCCTTTATACCGGAATTCACTGTCGTAGTCGTCCTCAATCAGATAGCGCCCCTCTGCTTCATCCGCCCATGAGAGAAGCTCCATTCTCCGCCTGATTGGCATGACAATACCGAGCGGATACTGATGGGACGGCATCACGTAAGCGATGTCCGCATCCGTTTCCCGTAGAATCCTCGCCTCCATCCCATATTGATCCATGTCTACCGTGCACACTGGATATCCCAGTCTCTCAAAAAGGCGGTACGCCTGCCGGTAGGTTGGGTTTTCAAAGGCGATTTTGTGCTGCTGCCCCAAAATCACATGGAGCAGAAAGAGCATATAGTCATTCCCGGCACCGATCACGATTTGGTCCGGTGTACAGTTTACCCCTCGTGCATGGTACAGATAGGAAACTACTGCCCTGCGAAGCCCCCATTCGCCCTGGGGATCTCCCATCCGGAACAGCTCCGACTTATCCTCACTGAGCACATCCTTGGAAAGCTTTCTCCACACCTGGTAGGGAAAACGTTTCAGATCAACTCCATGGGGGGAAAAATCGTAGAGAATCTCCTGTTTCTTTGCGGGCTTTGTCTGTGAGGCAATTTTGCGCGGCTTTAACCGATACAGCTCCTGGACGTCCAATGCGAAGGTCCCCTTATATGGGAGAGACTCGATGTAGCCCTCCGACTCCAGTTGTTCGTAAGCTAACTCCACCGTACTGCGGCTGACCTCCAGATATTTAGCCAAAGAACGGGTTGAAGGGAGTTTTTCCCCTGCGGAAATCCTCCCTTTTTGAATGTCACTTTTGATATATCGGTAAATCTGTTCATACAACGGAACCGCACTGTGCGGTTCCAAATTCATCGTCAATTCGTTCATCTTGATTCCTATTTCTTTGGAAGCCTGAAAGAGCTCTTTAAGGAAACAATCCGGTTAAATACGAGAGCGTCCGGCGTGGAATCCTTCGCATCCACACAGAAATATCCCTGGCGCACAAACTGGAAACTGTCATACGCTTTGACATTCTGGAAATTCGGCTCCACATAGCACTCCCGGACTTCCAGAGAGTTCGGATTCAGATTCAGAGAACCATCCTCCTTATTGTAAACGCCTTTTTCCTCGTCGATCAGATTCTCATAGAGACGCACCGTTGCTTTTACCGCATACGGAGCCGCAACCCAGTGAATGGTTCCTTTTACTTTTCGTCCGGTAAATCCGCTTCCGCACTTTGTCTCCGGATCATAGGTACAGTGTACAACGGTCACATTGCCGTCCTCGTCTTTCTCAAATCCGGTGCACTTTACAAAGTAGGCATTCATCAGGCGCACTTCGTTGCCTGGAAAGAGGCGGAAATACTTCTTCGGGGGCTCCTCCATGAAGTCCTCCCTCTCAATATAAAGCTCCCGGCTAAACGGCACGGTCCGTTTTCCGAGTGCCTCATTTTCCAGGTTGTTGTCCGCCTCAAGGTATTCAACCTCTCCTTCCGGATAATTGTCAATTACCAGCTTGATCGGATCCAGCACCGCCATCATTCTCGGACGTTTCAGCTTGAGATCCTCACGGATACAGTACTCCAGCATCGCGTAGTCTACAGAGCTCTGTGCCTTTGATACCCCGCAGAGATCAACAAACATTTTGATGGACTCTGGTGTAAATCCTCTTCTTCTAAGTGCCGCGATGGAGACAAGGCGCGGATCGTCCCATCCGTCCACAATCTTATCTTCCACCAGCTTTTTAATATAGCGCTTTCCGGTCACCACGTTAGTAAGGTACAGCTTCGCAAATTCGATCTGACGTGGTCCATGAACGAACTCGCACTCCCTGACTACCCAGTCATAGAGCGGACGGTGATCCTCAAACTCCAGCGTGCAGATGGAGTGGGTGATTTTCTCCACCGCATCCTCGATCGGGTGTGCAAAATCGTACATCGGATAAATGCACCACTTGTCCCCGGTATTGTGATGGGTCATATGCGCTACACGGTAGAGAATCGGATCTCTCATATTGATATTCGGGGACGCCATGTCAATCTTAGCACGAAGCACTTTCTCCCCGTCCTTATAAACGCCGTTCTTCATATTCTCAAAAAGCTCCAAGTTCTCCTCCACAGAGCGGTTCCGGTACGGGCTCTCCTTTCCAGGCTCTGTCAGCGTCCCACGATACTCACGGATCTCGTCCGGCGTCAGATCACAGACATAGGCTTTACCCTTGCGGATCAGCTTCAGCGCGCACTCGTACATCACATCAAAATAATCTGACGCAAAATACAGATGATCCTCCCAGTCCGCTCCCAACCACTTAATGTCCTCTTTGATGGAATCCACGAACTCCATCCGCTCCTTGGTCGGGTTTGTGTCGTCAAAACGCATGTGGAACTCTCCGTTATACTCCTTTGCCAGACCGTAATTCAGAAGAATGGATTTAGCATGACCGATGTGCAGATAACCGTTCGGCTCTGGCGGGAACCGGGTACACACATGATCATACACTCCCTCTCTTAAGTCTTTTTCTATTTCCTGTTCAATAAAATTCTTGGATTCCGTTGATATTGTCTCCATAGCACCCTCCTCATAGGATTTCATTCATAATTTTTATGTTATCATAAAACCACCGTAACCACAAGCAAAAAGCGCTCTCCATTGTCTACGCACCGATCTTATCCAACAGAATCTTGTAAATTCTGCTTGGTCTCCCTCTCTGACCGCTTTTTTTCTTCTGGGTAATCGTTGCATAGCCCCCTATCAGAAGTGCGTTTAAAAAGCGGTTGGCATTGGCAACTGTAACCTGTAAACCAGATGCCAGATCCTGTGCTGTCATCTCGTCTTTTTCCAGCCATCCTGCCACCGCACAGATCCTCTGAATGGTGCTGACAGAAAGCCCGGTCCGCACAGCCGCCTCCTGTACTAAAGCAGGAGCCTCTACCGCAAATCTCATCTTCTTGCCGCTACCAAGAGGACCTGTCAGCACTTCGTCCTCTTTCATCAGGAAACTTTTCTTTTCCTTCTGCGCTGCCTCAAAGGCCTCTGCCGCATGTTGGCGGGCCATCACAAGAGTCTTTCCGATGCCGTAACCGATCCACGCCTGAATGCCGGATTTCTGGAAAATGTATTCTCCAAGACCATCCTTTTCGTATTCGTCCGTAATCTTTCTGACTACCTTGCCTGCCGTATAGATCTCGTATCCCGACCGTGCCTGATTAACAACAAAACCAGCCATTTGCTCCCGGTCAAATTCCAGGAGGCATTTCTGGAGGATCAGGTTATCCATGCTGATTCCAGACTCGACCCCATCCTCATTCTGCTCCGAGGCCAGAAACAAAACGGCCGGGTATTCTTCTTTGCGCCGTTTTTCCTCAATATCACGGAACAAGGCATCCAGAGCGCCAACTACGGTATCGCTGGTCGGATAGACAAATGCCGCTGGAATCCCCTCCCTCTGTAATGCTGGAAATGCCGAGGAAAAGCGGCAGACCACCAGATCGATACTGCCCTCTTCCCACGCTTTCTTTGCTCCCGTCACGATGGCTCGTTCCGCCTGCTGAATCCGTTCCAGTGGAATATTCTCCACAACATCTTTTTGGATATCCGCAAGACGCCTGTCCTCGTCTATAAATTCTGGAATATTGGACGGACCCCTTTCTTTCATCCAGTAATAGGAATCCAACGCGACTCGTTCGAGACTTAGATCTCGGTGCTCGTTGATGAGGAAGAAAAATTCCTTATAATACTCCGCCGACTTTGCGGAAATACTGCGGATCGGCTTTTTCTTGTCCGGACACTGCATCTGAATCACAAGCCTACTTGTGTTTCCAGTCACACAGAATCCGTCGTACTCGTCAAAAATCTGCTCATATACATCCGGAAGCCCGCTGATCTGGTCATACTCATAATAATGAAGAGTACAGTGCTCCTCTAAATTCAAATGATAATATGTGATCATCCATTTAATGTAATCACAAAAATGAGCTGAAGATATTATAGCTATTTTTGGTTTCATGCACTTCTCCCATTTCATAAAATCTTCTTTCTACTGTTAACCAGTATAATGTATTTTTCTCATTTTGTAAATCTGTCTCTTGTTTTTTCATAGTCATTCCTTTGTTCATTTTGCATATTTTTGTCAGTGTTTTTTTCACCATTTCATACATTTTTTCTTTTTCCTATTGACAAATCTTATGGATTTATTTATCTTATTTATTAAATAGTATATTAATTATTTAATAAATAGTATACAAAGAAAGAGAGGTCAGAGCTATGACAAACACATTTTTAGAACGGGCTATGGAGTTAAAAGAAGAGTTGACAGCCAACCGCAGATGGCTTCATCAGCATCCGGAGCTGGATCTGGAAACAAAGGAAACCACTGCTTTTGTAACAGAGAAACTTCGGGAAATGGGCTGCAATCCGGTACCTGTGAGTCCAAACGGAGTTCTCGTCACACTGGGGCCTTCCACCGGCAAGACATTTCTGCTTCGTGCTGATATGGACGCTCTCCCGATCCAGGAAGAAAGCGGACTTCCATTTGCGTCTTCCACCGATGGAAAAGCCCACTGCTGTGGACACGATCTTCACACGGCCATGCTTCTTGGCGCGGCAAAGCTTCTGAAAGAAAGAGAAAGTGAATTAACTGGAACCGTCAAGCTTCTCTTCCAACCGGGAGAAGAAAATATGAAAGGCGCTAAGGCAATGATCAGACAGGGTATTCTGGAAAGTCCACATGTGGACGCTGCCATGGCGATCCATGTGAATTCTGTCGTGCCGACAGGAAAACTTCTTGTTTTCACTGGTCCGGCTTGTGCATCCTCCGATCTGTTTACGATTAAGATCAAAGGACGCGGCGGACATGGTTCCACACCGAACAAGACCATAGACCCTCTGAATGTGGCTGCCCACATCCTGATTTCCCTCCAGGAATTGCAGGCCAGGGAGTTGAAAGCCGGGGAGACCGGGGTGCTGACCATCGGTTCTATCCAGGGCGGCGATACGTTCAATGTCATTCCGAGCGAGGCGGTAATGAAAGGAACGATCCGCACCTATTCTTCGGAAGTACAGGAATTGTTGATCCGGCGAATGAAAGAAATCTGCGATGCCACTGCCATGGCGTTCCGGGCGGAAGCAGAGGTCATTTTCGATCCAAACTACGCAATTCCGCTCGTCTCCGACGCTCAGGTCGCCGCTGACGCAAGATCGTATCTTGCCGATTTGTTCCCGCAGGATCAGATCAAGGACATAAGAAAATCCTTCCCTGGCTCCGAAGATTTTGCTTTTATCTCAGAAAAGGTGCCGTCTGTCTTTATTGTACTTGGCGCCAATGTCGTTCCGGGCACCCCATACGGTCAGCATCACCCGAAAGTTGTCTTCCATGAGGACTGTCTGCCAATCGGTGCCGCCGCTCATGCACAGATCGCCATGGAATGGCTAAAACATCATCAATAAGCTATTGATAGGAATATCATTTTTAACACTTCATTAGGAAGGGAGAACAAAAGAATGGAAAAACAAACAAAGAAAATTCATTATGCGTGGTACATTCTGGCCTGCTGTTTTTTAATCAATTTTATTGTGCAGTCCATCGTCATGCAGCTCAGCAACCTCTACATCGTACCGATGTACAACGACCTCCAGGTGCCGAGGACTCTGCTTTCCCTACAAAGTATCTGCATCACCGTAGGTGCTGTCGTAACAGCTCCATACTGGGGTAAGCTCTATAAGACAAAAGACGCCAGAAAGCTACTTCCGATGGCAGTCTCTGTTGTTGCACTCTGTACGATAGCAAGATCGTTCTGTCCAAGCATCTGGTTCATTCTTCCGCTTGCTTTTATCAAAGGTGTGTTTTTCACCGGAAGTACGCTGCTTCCGATCTCCATCCTCCTTACAATGTGGTTTAAGGAGAGAAGAGGATTCGCAATCAGTTTTGCTTCCATCGGTACAAGCGCAGGCGGTGTGGTGTTAAGCCCAGTAGTCAGCTATCTGATTTCTGATTTCGGCTGGAGAAACTCTGACCGGATCGTCGGCATCGCCATGTTTATCATCGTAGTGCCTTGTCTGTTCCTTGTTGTCCGCAGCCGCCCGAAGGATATCGGACTTCAGGCTTATGGCGCAGAGACATCCCAGGCCGCAGGTATTGTCAAGGAGAAAGCAAAACAGGCTGCGGAGGCAGTCGGAATGACAGCCCGGGAAGCGAGACGCTCTCCGATCCTTTACTTCTTCCTCCTTGCTATTTTCAGTCTGACACTGGCAACTGGAGCAGCTCTGCAAATACCAACCTACTTACAGGACATTGGTTACTCTCCTGCTGTCGCTGCCAAAGCAGTATCCGCATACAGTGCGATTGGTATTTTGGGAAGACTGTTCCTTGGATGGTTTTCTGATAAGAAAGGTGTGAAGAACGCAACCATCTACATCTGCTCTGCAGGCGTCCTGGCGTTCCTCTTCTTCATCTTTGCGAAAAATCCGGCGATGATGGCAGCTATGATCGTCCTTTACGGTCTGGTATCCGGTATCACAAGCGTGATGCCGACTCTGCTGACAAGTACGATCTTCGGCAACAAGGATTATGGTCCGATCTACGGTATGGTCGTATCCGTCAACCGGTTCGGCGGCGGAATCGGAACCCTTCTGGTTTCCTTCCTCTTTGACCTGACTGGGGACTACTCCATCATCTGGCCGGCCTGTTTGATCTGTATGGCACTGACTTTCTTCCTGCTGCTCTTATGCATGAGCATGTCAAAGAAGAAACTGGCGGCGGCTCAGAACTAGAAGAAAGTCTGTTTGAACAAAGATTTCAAACCTCCATAAATTTTTCATCCTATATATGAACACGGGAATCGGTCGTCACATGGCGAACAGTTCCCGTTTTCATTTTCCAATAATCAAATTCTCAAATCTTATTATCATCATTTCTTATTGAGGTGCTTTGCTCATTCCCTATATAACACAAACGAAGCATAAATTAGGGGATTACGGTTAAAAGAATACTTTTTTCCTTTGAACCGTACAAAACATGAAAACTGCATACAAAAAACTCCTGATTTCTCAGGAGTTTTCCAAGCTGCCTAGCGGACTTGAACCGCCGACCTCCGCCTTACCAAGGCGACGCTCTACCGACTGAGCCAAGGCAGCACATCTTTAACGCCTATTTACTATATCGTAAATATTCAGAATTGTCAAGTGAAAATCAAAAATTTCTGTGGATTGCAACATGAGCCTTCCCTCGTCTTCACCCTTCTCTTCCCTGACTGCAATTCCGCCTCCAGGACCAGATACATTGTCCAGCCAGGGAGGCGGTCTTACATTCTTTTCTTCCAAGCAGCCGTTTTCCCCTGTTCTTATTTTAGGAGAGCTCCAACTTCCCTGTATAGAGCTGATAGTAGGTGCCTTTCTGCTTGATCAGGTCTTCGTGATCTCCACGCTCGATGATGCGTCCGTGCTCCAGAACCATGATCGCGTCACTGTTACGTATTGTAGACAGACGGTGGGCGATGACAAAAACGGTACGTCCTTTCATCAGGTTATCCATACCTTTCTGCACGATACTTTCTGTACGAGTATCAATACTGGACGTCGCCTCATCCAGAATCAGTACCGGCGGATTGGACACAGCGGCTCTTGCAATGGCAAGAAGCTGTCTCTGTCCCTGGGAAAGCTCCTCTCCGTCTCCGCTTAACATCGTCTGGTAGCCATTTGGAAGCATATTGATGAACTGATCCGCATGGGCAAGCTTTGCTGCCTCATAGACATCTTCATCGGTTGCATCCAGTCTTCCGTAACGGATATTCTCCATAATCGTTCCGGTAAACAAATGTGTATCTTGAAGCACAATTCCAAGGGACCGTCTCAGATCATACTTTTTAATCTTGTTGATGTTGATTCCATCGTAACGGATCTTTCCATCCTGTACATCGTAGAAACGATTGATCAGGTTGGTGATCGTCGTCTTTCCGGCTCCGGTAGAGCCTACGAAGGCAATCTTCTGACCCGGCTTTGCGTAAAGTGTGAGATCGTGAAGTACCATTTTTTCATCTGTATAACCAAAAGTCATGTCAAAGAAGCGCACATCTCCTTTTAACTCCGTATAGGTTACAGTACCGTCCGCCTGGTGCGGATGTTTCCATGCCCACATACCGGTTCTTTCCTTGCACTCAATAAAATTGCCATTCTGATCTTTACGGACGTTGACAAGGGTAACATATCCCTCATCTACTTCCGGCTCTTCATCCATCATGGCAAAGATTCTCTCCGCACCTGCAAGCGCCATGACGATAGAGTTAAACTGCTGCGCTACCTGCATGAACGGCTGGGTGAAGCTCTTCGTAAACTGTAAGTAAGAAGCCATAACGCCAAGGGTGATACCGCCTACTCCGATGACGGATAAAAATCCGCCCAGAACCGCAGTCAGTACAAATTGCAGGTTTCCGATGTTACCGATAATCGGCCCCATCATATTGGCAAACGTATTGGCGTTTGCCGCACTGTCGTACAGTTTTTCGTTGAGTTCATCGAACTCTTCTTCAGACACACGCTCGTGATTGAAAATCTTGATAACACGCTGACCGTTCATCCGCTCCTCCACAAATCCCGTGATATTCGCAATGGCTATCTGCTGTTTGAGGAAGTATTTTCCGCTGTTACCTCCAATCTTCTTTGCCACTGTGATGAGAACAACAATCATCACCACAGCCAGAATCGTAAGCAGCGGACTAAGCGCAAGCATTGAGATAAAGGTTACCACAATGGTAATCGAGGACATCAGTACCTGCGGGATAGACTGGTTAATCATCTGGCGAAGGGTATCCGTATCATTCGTGTAAAGACTCATAATAGAGCCGTTTGTATTCTGGTCAAAATAGCGGATCGGGAGTTTTTGCATATGCTCAAACATATCATCCCGAACCTGTTTTAAGACACCCTGACCGATCGTTACCATCAGTCTTGTATAGATGAAGGATGAAATCACACCGGAGAGAAAAATACACCCCAATACTCCAAGTGCCTGATAAAGCTCTGTAAAATTCGGAGATTTCTGTCCGATCAGCGGGATAATAAAATCATCCAGTAAAAATTTCAGAGACAAAGATACAGAGATCGAAGCCACGGAACTGATAATGATACAGATAAATACGGCAAAAAACTGGACTTTATAACGGCTGGTCACATAACGGAGTAATCGCTTTGCTGTCTTTAACGTGCCTTTGGATACACGTACCTTTTCATCGTTTTTATTCATCCTCCTCACCTCCCTTGACCTGTGACTCATATACTTCTCTGTAAATTGCGTTGGTCCTTAAAAGCTCTTCTGATGTACCGATTCCATTAATCTTTCCATCATCCATGACAATAATCAAATCCGCATCTTCCACGGAAGAAACTCTCTGGGCAATGATGATCTTGGTGGTATCCGGAATCTCCTCCCGGAATGCTTTCCTGATCATGGCGTCCGTCTTCGTGTCAACCGCACTGGTAGAGTCGTCAAGGATCAGGATCTTCGGCTTCTTCAAAAGTGCTCTGGCAATACAAAGCCTCTGCTTCTGTCCACCGGAAACATTGTTTCCTCCCTGAACAATCATCGTATTATAGCCCGCCGGGAATTCCTGTACGAAGCCATCCGCCTGGGCGAGCTTACATACTCTCTGCACTTCCTCGTCGGACGCATTTTCATCTCCCCACCGGATGTTGTCATAGATCGTTCCAGTAAAGAGGACATTTTTCTGGAGCACCATAGATACCTGATCTCTGAGTGCTTCCAGATTGTAGTCACGCACATCGATACCGCCGACTTTGACAGATCCTTTCGTCACGTCGTAAAGTCTCGGAATCAACTGCACAAATGTAGACTTGGAACTTCCGGTTCCACCGATAATACCGATGGTCTGACCGGATTTAATATGAATATTGACATTTTTCAGGGAAAGATTACCACCTTCTCCTGCATAGCTGAAGTCCACACCTTCAAAATCAATAGCTCCGTTTGGCACGACCTTCACCGCGTCCGGCTTGTCGCTCATCTCCGGCACTTCATCCAATACTTCCGCAATACGGTCGCTGGACGCCTCGGCAATCATAATCATAACGAAGACAAAGGATACCATCATCAATGAAGACAGAATCTGAAGCGCATACACGATCACGCTGGTCAGCTCTCCGGTCTCCATCGTTTGGAATACGATATCCCGTCCACCGATCAGTACCATGCAAAGTACGACGGTGTATACAAAGAACTGCATCGTAGGGGAGTTCCACGCAACGATCTTCTCCGCTGTTGTAAAGAGATCAAATACCTTTTTGGAAATCTTATGGAATTTTTTGATCTCATAGTCTTCTCTTACGTATGCTTTTACGACACGCGCCGCATTGACATTTTCCTGCACGACATTGTTCAGAACGTCGTACTCATCAAACACAGCGATAAAATGCGGGTGCGCTTTCTTTGCGATAAAGATCAGCGTGCCGCCGAGAAGCGGAATGACAACGAGGAACAATAAAGCGATCTTGACATTGATCGTCAAAGTCATAATCCAGGAGAGCACAATCATAATCGGCGCTCTCGCAAGGAGACGGATACTCATCATGTATGCCATCTGTACGTTGGTCACATCTGTCGTCATACGGGTTACAAGGCTGGATGTGGAAAAATGGTCGATGTTTTTAAAGGAAAACTCCTGAACCTTGTAAAATATGTCATGCCGCAGGTTCTTTGCGTATCCTGCGCCAGCTCTGGCCGCATAGGTTCCGGCTTTTACGCCGAACCAGAGCGCCAGCATTGCCATGATGACCAGAATGACCCCCATCTTGATAATGTAAGGAAGATTCCCGTCCTGGATCCCAATATCGATAATCTTTGCCATCTGAAGCGGAATCAGCACTTCCATGAAGACTTCCAGAATGACAAATAATGGTGCAAGAACGGATTCTTTTTTGTATTCCCGGATTGATTTAAAAAGTTTTCTGTTCATCTCTACCTCCCATAATTTTTCATTTGATCTGTCCTTCTCCTGACAGATTAAGGAGCATGTGACGAAGAACCTTGAGACACACTTCCAGATCCGGCTTCGGAATCCCCTCCGTCAGTCTCCGTTCCGTCTCTTTGATATTCATCAGAATATCCATCCGGAACTTCTCGGCCTTCTCAGTCGGGACAATCTGTTTGAGTCTGGCGTCTCTTGCAACGCTTTTGCGGTAGATGAAACCATTCTTCTCCATCAGCTTCAGGATCCCGCTTGCGGTGGATCTGCGGATCCGGAACTCCTCCTCGATATCCCGCTGATAAAGATCGCGTTCCATCGTCTCAAACAGAATAAAAGTCAGGATGTGCTTCTGCATCGGCGTCAGCCCGGTCTCCATCTCCGGCACCGCCCCTCGCCTCTTGAGCTGGTGAGACAGCATATGGATCATCCGGCCGACATGGTTCTCACGCTCCTCTTTGAATTCTTTGTCCATGATTTCCACCCCTGTTATTTTGTTCGTTTCCTAACAGTAGGATTATAAGCGTTTTTTCTTGAGCTGTCAATGTTTTTTTCACTGATATTTACAAAAAAACTGCCAAAAACCTGTTCTTACTGACAGAATGGTTTTTGGCAGTTTGTACTATTTTTAAATAGAAGTCAGCAGCTCTTCCGCTTTTGTTTTGATCCGTTGCAGCGCATTGTCCACAGCCTTCGGGCTCTTTCCTAAAAGTTTTGCGATCGTCCGGTAATCCGTTCCAAGAAGGTGAAGATACAAAACCTTTCGCTCCAGTTCACTTAAATTCCCTTCCAGCTCATTCATAAAAGAGTCTTCGGACTCCTTGTGAATCACCAGATCCTCCGGATTATTGGTGGAGGCTATATTCTGTATCTGAATCAGCTCAGACTCTTTCTCCTCGGAAATCTCCTCATTATCATAGAGGGAAATGTAAGAATTCAAAGGAAGGTGTTTTTTTCTCCTGGAAGCCCGGATAGCCGAATAGAGCTGCCTCGTCACGCAGATCTGGGCGAACGTACCAAAAGAAGCCTCCTGGGCCGAATCATAATCCCGCACCGCTTTAAACAAACCGATCATCCCTTCCTGGATCAGATCATCGCTGTCTCCTCCGAGCAAATACATGGCTTTTGCCTTTTTCTTTACCATAGGCTTATATTTCTCCAGAAGATAATCCATGATCGCCGTATCCCCGCCTCGAAAGTCCATGATAAGTTCTTCATCTGTTTTTTTCTCATAATCCGTCATCACCTTAAATCTCCTTTATCTGGTCCTCTGACGGACAATCTCGTATGCCAGCACACCCGCTGCCACCGATGCGTTGAGAGAATCGATCTCCCCTCTCATCGGGATTGAAGCGGTAAAATCACAAGTCTCCCTGACCAGTCTGGAAACACCTTCTCCCTCGTTTCCGATCACAAGCCCGATCGGCCCTTTTAGGTTCACATCGTACATGGCATCACCGTCCATATCGGCACAGACAAACCAGAGTCCTCTCCCTTTCAGCTCTTCCATCGTCTTTGCCAGATTGGTGACCTTAGCTACCGGTGTATAATTAAGAGCTCCGGCGGACGTCTTGGAAACCGTCGCTGTCAATCCCGCCGCGCGGCGCTTTGGAATGATAACTCCGTGGGCTCCTGCCAGATTTGCTGTTCTGATAATGGCGCCTAAATTGTGCGGGTCCTCAATATTATCCAGGAGGATCAAAAACGGATCTTCCCCTTTCTTCTCGGCCAGAGCAAACATTTCCTCAATATCCGAATATTCGTAAGCCGCCGTCATTGCAATGACGCCCTGGTGTTTTTTTGTCTCGGAAAGCTGATCCAGGCGCTCTTTCGTCACAAAGTTCAAAATGGTATCACGCTTTTTTGCCTCCCGGACGATCGTACGCACAGGCCCGTCCTGACATCCGTCCAGAATGTAAAGTTTATCTACCGTCTTTCCGGAGCGGAACGCTTCCAATACAGCGTTTCTCCCTTCAATCATCGATTCGTTCCTATTATTCTGCTCTTTCATCGTTTTCCTCCAGGCCCTTCAGGCCGATTTTTATCAGATCTACAATCCGTCTATATTCCTTTTGCAGATAGAGATACCCGATCAGCGCCTCAAATCCTGTTGCCCTGCGGTAATCCGTGATGGACTGGTTTTTTGCCGGGGAGACGGACTTTGTATTACGGCCTCTTCGGTAGACAGCGTGTTCCTCCTCCGTGAGATGCTCTTGCATAACACGCATCATAGAAGACTGGGCGGACGCCTGCACAAGTCGGCTCGTCTCTTTTTGCATGGCGTTGACCGGACGGTTCCCCTTCCGGATAATCAGTGACTTGATCATCAGATCATACACACAGTCTCCGATAAACGCCAGAGACAGCGACGAATAACTTCTGATGTCATGGTCTTCACTTTGAAATACTTCACACAAATAGGCGTCCAGTTCCATCGTTATACTCGTTTCCATTGTACTCCTTCTCTTGTGTCCTTTAAGACAATTCCCTTTTCCAGAAGCTCATCCCGGATCTCATCAGCACGCTTGAAGTTCTTTTCCTTTCTTGCCTGGGTCCGTTCCTCAATGAGCGCTTCGATATCCGCATCCAGCATCTCTTCCTTTTTTTCTACGATCAGTCCCAGAATATCGCACAGACTCACAATCCGGTCAAGAAGTGCCTTTGTGTATACTTTGGAGCTCTCTCCATCGGCCGTTGTATTGGCAAATTTCACAAGCTCAAAGATGGCTGTGATGGCGTCCGCCGTGTTAAAATCATCCTCCATGGCTTTTTCAAAATCCGCCACAAACTCTTCGCTTTTCTTTTCCTGCTCTATTTCCGCTTCCGTCATTGTTTCTGTCTTTGTTGTGTCTATCAAATGTTTCAGATGGTCTACCGCATTGGTGATCCGCTCGAAGCTGTTCTTTGCCGCCTCCATCAGCTCGGCGCTGAAATTCAGCGGGCTTCTGTAATGGGCGCTCAACATGAAAAAGCGGAATACCTGCAGATCATACTGTTCACCGATTTCCCGGACAGTACGGAAATTACCAAGGGATTTGGACATCTTCTTATTGTCAATATTTAAAAATCCATTGTGCATCCAGTAATGTGCAAATTCTTTACCATTGCATGCTTCAGACTGAGCAATCTCATTTTCGTGATGCGGGAAAATCAGATCTTCCCCGCCGGCATGGATATCGATCTGCTCGCCCAGATATTTTCTGGACATCTCAGAACACTCAATGTGCCAGCCCGGGCGGCCCTTGCTCCATGGTGCGTCCCAGTACGGCTCTCCGTCCTTTTTCGGTTTCCAGAGTACGAAATCCAGCGGATCTTCCTTTTCATCCTGGCCTGATACGAGAAGCTCCCTTCCACCGGACTTCAGGTCGTCCAGATTTTTGTGGGAGAGCTTTCCATAGTCCTTAAAACTCCTTGTTCGGAAATACACGGTTCCGTTTTTCTCATACGCATGACCCTTTTCGATCAGCTCCCCAATCATCTGGATCATGCCGCCTATCTCCTGCGTCGCCATCGGATTGGCAGTCGCCGGTTTTACATTAAGGGATTCCATATCCTTTTTGCACTCCTCAATATAGCGTCCCGCAATCTCATCTGCCGTCACACCTTCTTCCAGTGCTTTCTTGATGATCTTATCGTCCACGTCTGTAAAGTTAGAGACAAATTTCACCTCATATCCTTTGTATTCAAAATAGCGGCGTACCGTATCGAAAACAATCATCGGTCTTGCGTTTCCGATGTGAATGAAATTGTAAACGGTCGGACCACACACATACATCTTTACCTTTCCCTCTTCCAGAGGCACGAACTCTTCTTTTTTTCGTGTCATTGTGTTGTACAGTTTCATTTTCTTTCTCCTCCTTTTTTTATTGATAGATCCGTCAGTCCGAAGGACTTTCCAATGATATAAAAAACTTCGTCCCTGGCTTAGAGACGAAGTTGATCCGCGGTTCCACTCTATTAAAAAGGGCGTCCGCCCTTTTCACTCATGTATGCAGGTAACGACTGCTTACGTGGTCTGCTACTCTCTTTTCACAGATCCGGCTCCCGGGCGCACTTCACATATCCGTTCTTTCGGAGGGCTCTCAGCCGATGACCTTCCTTCTCTGTAAAGCATGCATATGCTACTCTTCCCGTTCTTCACCTTTTCCTATCCTTCTGTTTTTATAGTGTATGGGATAACAGCCTCTTTGTCAACTCCTATTCCACACATTTCTGTCAAACATGACAACGATTCCGTCATGCGGTTTGGATCCGCAGCTTGAACTTCCATCAGACTATCTCGTTCAGGAAGACTGGTGGAGCTGCAACTACACCATCTGCCAGGATCCGAAGATTCGTCCCTACACTCCTTCCGTCCTTTTCAGTGTCCTTCTCCTCGTTCTTATTCCTGCCCTTCTTGTCGTCATATCCAAACAGCGCGGTCACAAGGTCTCCCGGGGTGACTTTTTCGTCTGTATCACCGGAAGTAGTCTCTTCCTGCTTTTCGGCTCTCAGAAACGCTCCGTTTTCTCCGTAAACCTCCCAGCACCCTGTATTTTCCGGGATCCGTTCATCCTCCACCTGAATTTTGACAGTAAAATCCGCCTTCGCCCGAAAACTTTCGAGAAACTGTCCCAAATGCACAATCCGCGCCATAATCATCGGCACATCTTTTTTGACCGGTTCGGCGAGACTCCTTTCGATCCACGGCTCCAGCCGTGGGAGAATACCTGTGATATGGAGCCTGTCCACCGGCTCCTTTTCCAGAAAGGCAGCCAGACTTTGCCAGTCCTTCTCCTGATAAACGAACGGCTCCCGAAGCTCTGCTTTTCCTTCCCAGTATCCATAAAGGACAAATCCCCGGATCTGTCCTTTACACTCAGTGACAAGAATCCTGCCCCCTTCACTTTGCTGCTCTTTTACAAGCGTCCGGTAATACTCCTCCGTTCGGACCGCCCGGACCCATTCTGTCTCACTTAAGACCTCCTCCGCAAACCGGGCAAGGGCATGGCAGTCTGACAAGGTGGCCGGACGCACCGTTCCTTCTCCAACCAGACCATCTTTCACCTTGCCATCTATCTGTCGTTGACGATAAACGAAACGGAATCCATGCGGATAGTAAATCGCCTCCGCCGCCGGCATAAGAAAAGTAAACGGCTCCCCGTCACGGTACATTTCGCTGGCCGATGTTTCCAGAAGCTCTCTCATATATCCCCGCCCCCGGTACTTCTCTCTTGTAGCTACCGCAACGATATAATGCAGCGTCCGGTCTTTCTTTCCGAAACGGACTGAATACGGATTGAGCTGTAGCATGGAGAGCGGATCGCCCGCATCGTCCTCGATGACGTAGATCGTATTCTCAGTTGCTTTCACTTCATAATAGTAGTCTAAAAACGCATCTTCATCTTCGGTAAAGACTTCCTCCCAGAGAATACGGGTGACTCCATGTTCCGCCTTCGTAAGCTTTCGGATCCGCATCATATCACCTGTCCTTTGGATATGCCGCATCCCTGGCAGTTCCGGCATCCTGTACCCTGCTCCGTCACATCATAGCTGAAATTCGTCATTTTCTCAATACAGCAAATTGCCTGGGAGGAAACGCCTTCCCCTTTACCGGTAAATCCAAGCCCTTCTTCCGTCGTCGCCTTGATATTCACCTGATCCACATCGAGCGTCAGTGCTCTGGCAATATTTTCCCTCATCTCATCAATATACGGACGCATCTTCGGCCGCTCTGCAATGATCGTGGCGTCAATATTTTCAATCACATAAAGATGCTCGTCCAAAAGCTCCCCAACCCGCTTAAGAAGCTTTAAGCTGGAAACTCCCCGGTAGGCTTCATCGGTATCCGGAAAGTGCAGCCCGATATCACCGAGGGACGCAGCACCAAGCAGGGCGTCCATCACCGCATGGAGCAGCACATCCGCATCCGAATGACCAAGCAATCCTTTCTCATAAGGAATCTTTACCCCTCCCAAAATCAACTCTCTTCCTTCTGTCAGTTTATGGACATCATATCCCATCCCTATTCGCAATAAGAATCCTCCTCTCTGTCTTCTGATTTTTTCTCTCTCCTGCCATCTTTGTAATCCTGTATCATGCCTCTGACATTCATAACAATAACCGTCGCTCCAAACACAAGAAAGAGCACGGCAAACGCCAGAAAGACCCATTTATTCTTTTCGGAACTTCCGATGACCGCTCTCGTAAGATCAAAGCCTGTGTAAGCCAGGTAAATACCGGCGGCCACCATCAAAATCCGCCTTATACGGTTGTTCTTCATCCTTTTCCTCCTCCTTGTCTCTGCTGACCCTATTTTATCACATTTCCCGCAAAAGGGCAGTTATTTTACACGAAACATTTTCGGAGCAAACCGATATACCAGCATCAGCGCAACGATAATATAAGCAGTCGTCACAGCCAGCACACCCATCGTAAAGAAGACACCTCCTGTCTGGATCTCATAGCAAAAAAAGCAGACAGCATAAATTACCATGTTAAATGCCCAGAAAAACGGATTCTTCACATTCATTTCCTCCGAGTATGGCTGGAAGACATAATACAAAAAGAGATGGTGAACAGTGAAAAATACGGAAAGCACCAAAACTGCTAAACAGAATAACGCCATGTTTCCATCAAATTCCCAGATACCGCACACCATCCGGAATACGACGACTGCCGCACAGATGGCCGCGCCGATCATCATATTGTACTTTGCCACCTGGATCAGCCGGATCCGAAACATGGATAGCAGCGTCTTGGGATTGCGGTAGAATCCAAACCTCAGCATACTCTTATCACAGTTATAAAACATGACTTTACACGCCTTGTCCGCAACGGTCATCATGTACATGATAAACACAAGAAGCGGCAAAAATTCCGGAAGATTGATACCCGCGAGGTACGCCGCCTCCGGTGAAAAGATCCGAAGCGTCACACCGCCCAAAAAGCAGATCCCCACCACTGCCAGCCGGTAATACATTGGTCTCTTGATCTGCCGCTCATGTCTCAGGAAAAATAAGGCGTTAAAATAGGCATATCCATGAAGTTTCTTAATCCCGGCCATCCGGGAGGTATTCACCTTAAGATCCCGCTCCCGCACCCCGACTTCTTTTTCTATTGATTCCTGCCCGGACTGCTTCATAATCGAAGACAGCATCCATTTCTCTTCCATAGTCCGGTGAAGCTTCTGCCGGTATCCCTGATACCCTGCCATCAAGTACCAGATGGAAACAATCCCCATACCACATATCAGAACCAGACAAATCGGATGAAACAGCCATGCTGCCCTCACAAACGGATCTACTGCCCAGCAACTATAGGCACACACAAGGGAAAGACCGATGACGATCCAGACCCATCCATATCTTCTGGAAAATATAATACCCGTTCTGTCAAAATACCATACCTGGAACGCCTCGCCCGCTGCCCGGAACATCACAATCACAAGCCACAGACAAATGCCGTTCCACACACTCCCGCCCAGGAACCAGGCGCCTCCCACTACCGCAATGAGAAAATAAAACGCAAACGGTATGTACCGGTAACATAAAACCGCTTTGACTGCTTTCTGAGCGTCCATCTTCATGTAGCGGATACAAGTAAACTTCTCTTTTGTCACCTGGAACACGACACTGTCCTGGAGCGGTCCCATCAAACACGACAGGAAAAATAAAATCTGAACCATATAGTCAAACGCGTCCACATGTACTCTTTTCATCATCCACGTCGGCAGTACCACCATAACCAGTACATAAAGCACTTTGCAGGTCAGACTGACTACCTGTCCTACAATGGTAAACAGCACCGCAAGCACAATCTTGAAATCCGGATTACCGTACACACGGTCAGGAACCAGCTTTCCAATGAGCCACAGTCTTTTCAGATAATACAAAAAGGTATTTGTCATAATGGTGGCCCGCATCATAACAATCTGACGTAACGCTCTACTCATGCTTCTCCTCATCTTTCAACAATTCAATGATCTGTTCCTCAAAATCCTTGCTCTTTAACATCTCATGGTCGATCTGGCGAAGCCTGCCCTCACTTAATACGACAATCTCGTCACACAGATCTGTCGCAAGCTGTAAAATGTGGGTGGAGAAAATAATCACATGATTCTTCTGCATCCTGCGGAGAAGCTGCTTCATCTCCAGCGCCACAACCACATCGAGCGAAGTCAGCGGCTCATCCAGCAAAATGACCGGAGGCCGCGAGATCATAAAACAGATCATCTGTAACTTATTTTTCATTCCATGAGAATACCCCTTGATCAACTTTCTCCGGTCCTCCGGGTCAATCTGTACGAGGTCGAAATATGTCTCCGCACTCGCTCCCGTCTCGATCCGATCCCGGTTAATATCCATGAAAAACCGGACGAACTCTTCTCCGGTCAGAAAATCCGGAAGTACCGGAACCGAAAACACATATCCGATCTCATCCGGCAGCAGCACATGCTCCCCCTCATCATCACAGATCAGAGCATTTCCCATGTCTGGCTGGATCTCATCACTCAGACAATTAAATAACGTCGTCTTTCCCGCGCCGTTCCGCCCAAGAAGCCCGTAGATTTTCCCCTGCTGAAACACAAATGAGCAGTCATCTAAAACCGTTTTATCCCCAAACGATTTTTTCACATGATTCAGTCGTAATTCCATATCTTTCCCCTTTTCTTACGATTTTCCAATATTATATCTGAAAGCTCCGGTAATTACAATCGTTTTTGGAAACCGCTCATACCAAAAAGAGACGTCGCACATTTGCGACGCCTCTATCTCTTCCCATGGTATAGTAGCGGGAACTGGATTCGAACCAGCGACACTACGGGTATGAACCGTATGCTCTAGCCAACTGAGCTATCCCGCCGTATGTTTCGTAATTTCTTACGAAATGGGACCTATAGGGCTCGAACCTATGACCCTCTGCTTGTAAGGCAGATGCTCTCCCAGCTGAGCTAAGATCCCATATGAATAGCGGGAACTGGATTCGAACCAGCGACACTACGGGTATGAACCGTATGCTCTAGCCAACTGAGCTATCCCGCCGTATGTTTCGTAATTTCTTACGAAATGGGACCTATAGGGCTCGAACCTATGACCCTCTGCTTGTAAGGCAGATGCTCTCCCAGCTGAGCTAAGATCCCATATCCTGCGGGTCGCTTTCGCAACCCGCTTGATTATTATACTATTATCATCCAGGAAATGTCAACACTTTTTTTATCTTTTTTCTATCTTGCGAAAAAGCAGCGCAACTGGCGAATCTGAGCGGTATGGCTGCATAGTTACTATCTTAGACGATTCCCTGTGCTTCCATAGCCGTCGCTACTTTTTCAAAGCCTGCGATGTTTGCTCCGGCTACGTAGTTTCCCTCACATCCATATCTTTTTGCCGCATCCGCCGCATTGTGGCAGATGTTTACCATGATCGTCTTCAGCTTCTCATCTACTTCTTCAAAGGACCAGCTCAGACGCTCGCTGTTCTGTGACATCTCCAAAGCAGATGTCGCAACACCGCCAGCGTTGGATGCTTTTCCAGGAGCGAAGAGAACGTCGTTTGCCTGTAAATATTCTGTCGCCTCCATCGTTGTCGGCATATTGGCTCCCTCAGCTACCGCGATACATCCGTTTGCCACAAGCTGCTTCGCGTCCTCAAGATGAAGCTCGTTCTGAGTTGCACAAGGAAGCGCCACGTCACATTTGACAGACCAAACGCCGACGCCGTCGTGGTACTCGGAGTTCGGACGGTATTCCTTGTACTCGGTAAGTCTTGCACGTTTGACCTCTTTGATCTCTTTGACAGCGTCCAGATCAATGCCTTCCGGATCATAGATCCACCCGGTAGAATCACTCATTGTCACAACCTTTGCTCCCATCTGCATTGCCTTTTCTGCAGCGTAGATAGCAACATTTCCCGCTCCCGAGATAGCGACCACCTTACCCTTCATATCCTTGCCGGCAAGTTTCAACATCTCTTCTGTGAAATATAATAACCCGTATCCGGTCGCTTCTGTCCGGACGAGGGATCCTCCGAAAGTCAGTCCCTTTCCCGTGAGAACGCCTTCAAACACGCCGCGGATTCTCTTGTACTGTCCGAACATGTAACCGATCTCTCTTGCTCCTGTTCCGATATCTCCCGCCGGCACGTCTGTGTCCGCTCCGATATATTTACAAAGTTCTGTCATAAAGCTCTGGCAGAATGCCATGATCTCTCTGTCGGATTTTCCTTTCGGGTCAAAGTCAGATCCGCCTTTGCCGCCTCCGATCGGAAGTCCGGTCAGGGAGTTTTTGAAAATCTGCTCAAATCCGAGGAACTTAATAATACTCAAGTTGACGGATGGATGAAGTCTGAGACCTCCCTTGTATGGTCCAATCGCACTGTTGAACTGTACGCGGTATGCCTTGTTGACGTGTACCTGCCCATTATCGTCCACCCACGGTACACGGAAGAGAATCTGTCGTTCCGGCTCCGTCAGTCTTTCAAGCAATGCTTCTTTTCTGTATTTTTCTTCGTTTGCCTCAATCACAACCCTAAGTGATTCCAGAACTTCTTTTACAGCCTGGTGAAACTCAGGCTCATGCGGATTCTTCTTCACTACAAGGTCAATCACTTCATCTACATATGACATAATATCGTCCTCCTATTCTCTCCTAAAAAAGCCTGCATTTTCGTGCTCCGCTTTTCTTCTTTAACACTTTAAAGCATTTTTTTCGTATTGTCAAGAATTTTTTATCGCATCTTTTCGGTGCGTTTTCCCTCGCTTTCCGTTCCTCCGGCTTTTTGATAGGCGGCCTTTGCCATGATCCGAAGCTGTTCTGAAAATGGCTCCGGATCGATTGCACACTCCTCAAGCAGCTCTCCCCACCACTCCATCAGCTTATTCTTTAACTCCCGGTACAGCCTCTGCCCGCTATCAGAAAGAGAAATCTCATAGGTCTTCGCATTGCCCGGACGCTTTTCCCGGATAATATATCCGCACTGCTCCAGCCTTCTCATCTCCCTTGTGGCCATGGCCTGATCCATCGCCATAGAATCGCACATCTCTCTTTGGCTGCATTTCGGATTGGACCCAATGTACATCACAAAATAGTAACTGGAATATCCGATTCCGTACTGCTCCACTAGATGATGAAGATACTTCTGAGACTGGCGGTTTAAAATTGAAATATATTTTCCGATTCTGCTGGACGGCATATTGCTTCCCCCTTCATTGCATCAACAGGCAAATTTACGTTTTTATTATACTCACCGCCTTAACTCCTGTCAAATCGGTGCCCCACAGAATGGGCTTCTTGCTTTAACACTTCTTCTCGTAATAAAAAGCTAAGATAAAAGAAGAAAGAAACCAGATACACAATAGAAGAAGCAATGGCAGTAACGCGATAACTATGTTTATATTTCTTGTTACTCCATACGCCAGCATACCTGCGACAACAGATATGTAGATTACCACAATCAATATTTTATAACGCATATTGTTAATGCGCAGGCTGATAAGTCTATTTCTCTCGTCATTTTCTTCTATAATATCTTCTGCCGTATCTGATTTTGAAAGACTTCTCGAAATATTCACAATACCAAGAGTAAAAACGATCACATTGACTACAATAAATTTTATATCTATTGTTCGGGTTATAAACATGGTTACAAATGCAACAATAGATAATATGAATTCTCCAATTCCAATAAAAAATTTCCTTTTATTATAGATTCTCATAATTCTTATCCTCTATCTCCTTATTTTCTTTTAAGCAGCATAAATCTTCAACAGTTGTATGAAATACCTGTGCCATACGGTAAGCAAGCATTAGCGATGGGCTGTACTGTCCTTTTTCGATTGATATAATTGTCCGGCTTGAAACATGAACGAAATCCGCTAACTGCTGTTGCGTAATTCCCATTGCATTTCGTAATTCTCTTATCCGTGTTTTCATATCCCACATCCCTTCTTGCATGAAGCAAACTTCACATGAAGTTTATTTCATGTTATATGATAAACAGCAGAATGTCAAGTGCCCTTCCAAATATTAAGACTTCTCACATAAAAAAGAATCCTGTTTGACAGGATTCTACGCCTGCGGCGGCCGCTTCAGCGGCAGCTCCCACTCCACCGCAGTGCGATCCACGCGGAGCATTTCTTATTTCATAGGAACGCAGTCTCCTATGAAATAAGAAAAACGGTTCGTCTCTGAAGACCAACCGTTTAAACTGTGAATATGAAATTGCAATGTCCGCATCTCCTCCCTTACATAGACTGCATCAGCACTTTCCTGACATCCTCTTTGGAAAGTACTTTATAGCCGCCCTCCATAATCAGTGTACCATTGACAATATCATCGATCATTTCCATTGTCACTCCTATTTCAGAAAGTTTCATAGCAAGACCAAGCTCTTCCATCCACGCTTCCATAGCAGACAAACCTTCCTTGGCAAGCTCTTCCTCATTTTTCCCGTCAGGAGAAATATCCCAGACATTCACGGCAAAACGGGCAAATTTCCGTATGCCGTATGGCATAATCATTTTATAATATGGCAAAGAAACCGCTGATAATGTCATACCGTGTGTAGCGTTACTGCACGCCCCCACCGACTGTCCAATCATATGCACCATCCAATCGGTGCTTTTCCCTCTTGACACCAACGTGTTCAACGCCCAGGTAGCCGACCACATAAGATTACTTCTCGCTTCATAATCATTCTTGTCTTTGATTGCAATACGGCTGGAATGAATCACGCTTTTCATTAAGCCTTCACTGATATAATCGCTCGTATTGTCGTCCTCACCGGAAAAATACTGCTCGCAAATATGATTAAATATATCATAAATGCCTGCAATCATCTGATTTTTCGGAAGACTCATAGTGTATCTGGGATTTAAAATGGAAAATTTCGGCATAATCCTTTCATCCGTAAACACATGACCGATTTTCAGTTTCTTTTCGGGATATGTGATCACTGCGCCTGTATTCATTTCCGATCCCGTGCCAACCATAGTAAGCACAACGCCCACAGGAACTATTTCACAGACCGGCTCTTCAAATCGGGCATAATATTTCTCCCACGGATCTTCTTCACAGTGAATGGAGACAGACAGGGCTTTTGCATAGTCCACTACGGAGCCCCCACCCACAGCAAGGATAAAGTCGACCTTATGTGTTCTTGCAATTTCAACTCCTTCATAAAGCTTGTGAACAGTTGGATTCGGCATAACACCTGCTATCTCTGACACCGTTTTACCCGCGGATTTTAGAATATCCATGATTTCATCATAAATTCCGTTTTTTTTAATTGAGCCGCTTCCGTAAACAAGAGCGACATTATTTCCGTATTTGGCCAGTTCAACAATTAAATTCTCAAGAGCGTCCTCGCCAAAATATAGTTTTGTAGGGTTACAGTACGAAAAATTTCCTAACATAAATATCCTCCTTGACTTTTGATTGATTTCAGCATAACATTAAACTTGAGTTTATAGTCAATGTTTTTTGAGAAATTTTTCAAAATTTAAGGAGCAAGATCATATGGGAAAAAACAAATACACCATAAAGGACGCAGCCCGGATCATGGGCGTCCCGACAAGTACTATCCGCTATTACGACAAAGAGGGTTTACTGCCATTTGTAGAACGACTGGCATCAGGATATCGGATTTTTACCGAAAAAGATATTGCTACGCTTCGTATCATAGATTGTCTGAAAAAAACCGGTATGTCTATCAAAGAGATACGTCAGTTCAGCAGTTGGCTGGAACAAGGAGACTCCTCCTTACAGCAGAGATATGACATGTTTTTGGAACGCAGACGAGTTGTAAAACAACAGATGGCAGAATTACAGAAAATTTTAGATACTGTCAACTATAAATGCTGGTATTACGAAACGGCAATCGCCGCCGGAACAGAAAAAATCCACCAATCCAAAGCCCAGCCGAATCTCGATCATTCCTGTTTAGGAAAAAGCAAATGAAAGAACCGATGATACGCTCTCTTCTCTAAATAAAGGAGACAGATCCTGTTTTTGGAATCTGTCTCCTTTTTATTCAATCACTTATTTATTCGAAGTAAGCAACGCCGGATTCAAAAATTTTCAGATCCTGTTCTCCGTAAATATTGATCGCTACGCCGTCGCTTCTACGCTCGGAGTGCGCCATCTTTCCGAGTACTCGCCCGTCCGGGCTTGTGATACCCTCGATTGCGCAGTAGGAGCCGTTGACGTTCCACTCTTCTTCCATTGTCACGTTGCCGTCCAGGTCACAGTACTGTGTCGCCACCTGTCCGTTTGCGAAAAGTTTTGTAAGCCACTCTTCATTTGCCACAAAGCGTCCTTCTCCGTGAGAAGCCGGGTTCGTGTAAACACCGCCAAGCTCTGCCAGTTGAAGCCATGGGGACTTGTTCGACACTACTTTTGTGTAGACCATCTTGGAAATATGACGTCCGATCGTATTATACGTCAATGTCGGGGCATCCTTTGTCTGTCCCACGATATTTCCGTGCGGAACCAATCCAAGCTTAATCAGTGTCTGGAATCCGTTACAGATACCGAGCGCCAGTCCGTCCCTCTCTTCCAGAAGCTTTTCTACCGCCTCTTTCATCTTTTCATTCTGGAACGCTGTCGCAAAGAATTTCGCGGAGCCGTCCGGCTCATCCCCTGCGGAAAATCCGCCCGGGAACATAATAATCTGCGACTGCCCGATGGCCTTTTCAAACTCTGCAACCGAGTCGCGAATATCCGCTGCATCCAGATTACGAAATACTTTTGTGATTACCTTTGCCCCCGCACGCTCAAATGCTCTGGCGCTGTCGTACTCACAGTTCGTACCCGGAAATACCGGAATGAATACAGTCGGCTGGGCAATCTTGTGCCCGCAGATATACACATTCTTCGTGTTATAGCATCCGTCTTCTGTAATGACCGCATCTTCATCTTCCGGTGCAATTCCGGTAAGAACCGGAGCCGTCTCCTCACCTGATATGGTCGCAAATACATTTTCCAGCGGCGCTTTCCATACTGACTCGGCTTCTTTGAGTGTCACCTTTGTATTTCCATAAGAGAAGATACCATCGTCTGTTACTTCGCCAATCACGGTATACGTAACGGCAAGTTTTCCTACTTTGTCCGCCGGTACTTCCGCAATCAGATCTCCGAATCCAGGCGCAAAAAACTCTCTTGGATCGAGATTGTGCTCGATCTTCACACCCATGCCATTCCCAAAAGCCATCTTGCTGACTGCCGCCGCCATTCCATGGCGATCCAAAGCGTAGGCGGAAACAATATTGCCATTCTGAATGTCCTCGTGGAACTTTCCATACTGATCCATCACCTGAGCATATACCGGCAGACTGTAGGAGTCCTTCTCAATCCGAAGCCATACAAGCTTATTACCCGCTGTTTTCAGTTCCGGTGTAATCATATCCCCGGTTTTCGCAATATCAACTGCAAAAGAAACAAGGGTCGGCGGTACATCGATATCCTGGAACGTACCGGACATACTGTCCTTTCCTCCGATAGATGGTAAGCCATATCCGATCTGTGCGCTGTAAGCGCCAAGCAGAGCCGCAAACGGCTGACTCCATCTCTTCGGATCTTCCGTCATTCTGCGGAAGTATTCCTGGAATGTGAAGCGAATCTTCTGATAGTCTCCGCCGGCCGCCACGATCTTTGCGATGGACTCTGTCACAGCATAGATTGCCCCGTGGTACGGACTCCAACTGGAAAGATAAGGATCAAACCCAAAGCTCATCATGGAAACCGTATCGCATTTGCCTGTCAGTACCGGAAGTTTCGCCACCATGGCCTGCGTCTCGGTAAGCTGATATTTTCCACCATGCGGCATAAATACAGATCCCGCTCCAATAGAGCCGTCGAACATTTCCACCAGACCTTTCTGGGAACATACATTCAGATCTTTTAAAGTTGAAAGCCATGCCGCCCTGACGTCCGGCACATCCTTTCTCTCTGTGAGGATATTGCCCTCTTCAGACGGAATCTCTACGAAAACTTCTGTTTCCTGATGGGCTCCATTCGTGTCCAGGAACGCACGGGAAATATTGACAATCTCTTTTCCTCTCCAGGAAAGCACCAGACGCGGCTCCTCGGTTACAACAGCTACTTCTACTGCCTCCAGGTTTTCCTCTTTTGCATAATCCAAAAACTGTTTTACGTCCTTCGGATCTACGACAACTGCCATACGCTCCTGAGACTCGGAGATAGCGATCTCTGTTCCGTCAAGTCCGGCATATTTCTTCGGTACTTTGTCAAGATCCACTCTCAGACCATCCGCAAGCTCTCCGATCGCTACGGAAACACCGCCCGCTCCGAAGTCATTACATTTCTTAATGAGCCGGCTGACTTCTTCTCTGCGGAACATTCTCTGGATCTTACGCTCAGTCGGAGCATTTCCTTTCTGCACCTCTGCGCCGCACGTCTCGATGGACTCTTCGGTGTGTACCTTAGAGGAACCGGTCGCTCCGCCGCATCCGTCCCTTCCGGTCCGTCCGCCAAGCAAGATAATGATATCACCCGGATCGGACGTCTCACGGATGACTGCACGTCTCGGAGCGGCGCCTAAGACAGCCCCGATCTCCATACGCTTTGCCACATAGTCGGGATGATAGATTTCCTTTACCATTCCCGTAGCAAGTCCGATCTGGTTGCCATAGGAACTGTATCCGTGTGCGGCCTCTCTAACAAGCTTCTTCTGAGGAAGCTTTCCTTTCAGTGTATCTTTCACGGACACGGTCGGATCCGCGGCACCTGTCACACGCATCGCCTGGTATACATAAGTACGTCCTGAGAGTGGATCGCGGATGGCCCCGCCAAGGCAGGTTGCCGCACCACCGAACGGCTCTATTTCCGTCGGATGGTTGTGTGTCTCATTCTTAAAGTTTACAAGCCACTCCTCTTCTTTTCCGTCTACCTCGATCGGAACAACGATACTACATGCGTTGATCTCGTCAGACTCTTCCTGATCCGCAAGCTTTCCTTCCTTTTTCAGTTTCCGCATCGCCATCAGCGCCAGATCCATCAGGCAGACAAACTTATCCTCACGCCCTTTGAAAATCTCGCTGTGTGTCTGTAAATATTCCCGGTACGTCTTTTCGATAGGTTCTCTGTACATACCCTCGCCAAACGTAATCTTCGTAAGCTCGGTGGAGAATGTCGTATGACGGCAGTGGTCAGACCAGTAAGTATCCAGCACTCGGATCTCTGTCATAGACGGATCCCGTTTCTCCTCCCCTTGAAAGTACTTCTGAATATGAAGGAAATCCTTGAATGTCATGGCAAGTCCCAGCGAATTGTAGAGCTCTTTTAAGCGTCCCTCTTCCATATACTGGAAACCGTCAAAAATCCGAACGTCCTTTGGCTCATCAAACTGTGTCACCAGTGTCTCCGGCTTGTCCATGCCTGTTTCTCTTGAATCTACCGGATTGATACAGTGGGCTTTCACCGCCTCAAATTCCTCATCGGTCATCTCTCCCTCAATCACATATGTGGTTGCTGTCCGAATAACCGGCTCTTCGTCCTCCCGGATGAACTGCACACACTGTACAGCGGAGTCTGCTCTCTGGTCGAACTGCCCTGGCAAATACTCTATCGAAAACGCCCGCTCATTCTCCTTCATCGGAAACATCTCTTTATATAAGGTGTCTACCGGAGGCTCCGCAAACACACCATTACACGCCCGTTCAAACGTCTCGTCTGACAGATTTTCAATATCATAGCGGATCAGCACACGGACATTCGTTACCCCGCGAATTCCCAGGTAGCTCTTGATCTCGTGCTGTAATGCTTTTGCCTGTACGGCAAACGCCTGTTTTTTTTCCGCGTATACACGTTTTACACCACTCATGTAGTTCCTCCATTCTTCTTTCAAAAAAGATTATTCGATTCTGTATCTAGTGTACCATACTTTTCTTGATAAGTATAATTAATATAGTTAAATTTATTTATAAGCTGTTCTAATTCCCTTTCTTTTTCTCCAAATCCTTATTCCCAGACAAAGGATCTCGAAGAAAAGAAGAAACGCCACGAAGAATCCTCCGATCCGCAGTGTGATGTCGAAAAAAAATCCTTCTGTCAACATTCGGATCATATAGTCTGAAGCAGGGTCAAACATCCATAAATCATTGTCAAAAAAGAGCTCGTGAAAGATCACGAAACACCTGTCAAAATTCACCGCAATGGCAATCCCAAGCACCGCCACCAGCCCGAGAAAAACGCAGACTGTAATCTCATACGCTTTCGGCAGAATCCGCTTCCAATCCGCTTTCAAAAAAAATAAAATCGCCACCGATATGACCAGAACAACAACGGCAATTTTCCTAAGGGCAAATCCTGCCAGGAACAGATCCCGAACCTCTCCCATATGAAAGCGGTCCTGTTCATTAAAGAAGTCCTGACGCTCTCCACCAATGATGGTCATCACAGAAAGCTCCTCCCGGTCTCCCTTTAAGTACGCCATCATCTTCTTTGTGACATCCATAATATCATCCATCTCCATGGGAAGAGTATTCTGAATCTCATACTTTTCATACTCTTTCTCATAAAAGCCAAAGTCCCCATATGCTGCCATCTCAAATGCACTCAAAAGCAGAATCAAGATCAATGACACTGCTGCTGCCGCTGCCAGGAAACCGTGGAATATTCTCGTTTTTTTCATCATTACCGCCTGTCCTTTCCGTCTGTCTTCCTTTTCTATTATACGTTCTCCTGGCTCCTCGTTCCAGTAAAACTTTTTCACCTTGTTTTTTTCTCTTTCTTTCCTTATAATAAAGATAGAATTTATAAGGAGGACTTATGATGGATATTAACTATGAATTATATAAAGTCTTTTACTATGTGGCTTCGAGCTTAAGTTTCTCCGAGGCCTCCAAACAGCTTTATATTTCCCAGTCTGCCGTCAGCCAGTCCATCAAGGCACTGGAGAAAAAACTGGATCAGGTTCTTTTTATCCGCAGCACGAAGAAAGTCCAACTCACTCCTGAGGGCGAGATTTTACTGCGCCATGTGGAACCTGCCATGAATCTGATTAAACGTGGGGAGAATCAGCTCTTAGAGTCCAACTCCATCGGCGGTCAAATACGGATCGGAGCCAGTGATACCATCTGCCGTTACTTCCTTGTGCCTTATCTGGAACGCTTTCACAGGAGTTTTCCGGCCTCTCACATTAAGGTCACGAACCAGACATCCATCAAGTGCGTGGATCTCCTGGAAAACGGTCAGGTGGATTTGATCTTCATCAATTATCCAAACAACTACATCAACCAGCTTTCTACTGTGAAGAAGATCAAGACGTTCCAGGATGTCTTTGTGGCCAACGATTCTTTCTCTCATCTGAAAGGACAAAAGCTCTCTTACCAAGAGCTTTTGAAACAACCGATTCTTATGCTGGACCGTAAAAGCACAACGAGTGAATTCCTCCATACTCTCTTTCAGCAGCACCAACTCGATCTGGTGCCGGAAATTGAGCTGAGCAGCAATGACCTTCTGATTGACCTGGCAAAAATCGGCCTTGGCATCGCGTTCATCCCGGATTACTGCCTAAGCAGAGATTCCGAAGGCCTTTTCATTGTGGAGACAAAAGAAGAGCTGCCAAAGCGACAGCTCCTGATCGCCTATAATGACCGGATCCCCATGTCCCGTTCCGTTCAGGCATTTCTGGACTACTTTTGATCCTCTCCGGATGCCATTCTCACTGATGAAAACACACCTGGATATTAGTCTGATACGGGTGGCTGCGTTCTGGTTCCCTCCCAGAATGCAGCCACTTCTTTCGCTGTCTGAGAAAGCCGAATCCTCCTCACCTGGCTCCACTCCCTTGGGAACACTGCCCGGTACTGGCTCATCTGAAAACGGTCGTCCAGCAAAAAGATCATCCCCTGATCCGTATCGGTCCTGATCACCCGGCCGGCTGCCTGGAGCACCTTATTCATCCCCGGATACAGATAGGCATAATCGAACCCGCTCATTCCCTTTTCATCGAAATACTGCTTTAACAGCTCCCGTTCCAGACAAACCTGTGGAAGTCCCGTTCCTATAACCCATGCACCGATCAGTTTTTCGTCAGTCAAATCAATCCCTTCCGAGAAAATCCCTCCCATCACACAAAATCCGAGCAGGGTCCCCTCCCGCTCTTCCTCGAAATAGTTGAGAAACTCTTCCCGCTCTTCTTCTGTCATCCCCGGATCCTGGACGAGACAGAAGAGATCCTCTTCCGGCTTTCTCATTTCCTGAAATGCATCGTAGACGTCGTTTAAGAAACGATAGGATGGAAAAAACGCCAGATAATTCCCCGGCTTTTCCCGTACCGTCTCCAGCAAATACCCGGCGTATTTCCGGTACATCTCATCACTCCGCCTCGTATAACGGGTCGTCACGTCCGTCCCAATCATTACCCGCCGATTTTCCTCTGGAAATGGTGTGTGGGCGTAGACAGCATAATCATCCGTCTGAGTGCTCAGAAGCTTCTTATAATACTGTATGGGCAGGAGTGTCGCCGAAAAAAAGACAGTGCATACCCCATAATTCAGATATTCGCTGAGATTGACCGCCGGATTGACACAGAACAGCCGGACATAAAACCCCCCATCCTCTGTAAGCTCCGTGTAGATCATATAATTCTCATCCAGCTTTTCATGGATGGATAGAAAATCCCGGATCTCAAAATACAAATCCAGCACCTGCTCCCTGATTTCTTCCTTCCGGCACTCCTCCAAAAACCGCTCCACCTCACTCATCACATTCATTAGCCGGATCACCAGATGGGAAACGCTCGAATAGAGCGCATGCCCCGGACACTCCCGCTTCAGTATCAAAAGCTGCTCATTACAACCCGATAATGCTTTTGTCAGTTTCGCATCCTCTGTTTTGACAATCTTGCGGACTTCCAGGATATGCTCCTTACAAAGAGACGCACTGTACATGGAACGTCCTCTCTCCACAAGATTGTGGGCTTCATCAATCAGAAACAGATATTCCTTCTTCGCCCCCTCCCCGAAAAACCGCTTCAGATGGGCGTTAGGATCGAAGACGTAGTTATAATCGCAGATCACCGCATCCATCCAAACCGAGAGATCCAGCGCCATCTCAAAAGGACAGACCGTATGCTTTCTGGCATATGCCTCGATCTGATCCCGGCTCATATCATCAACATGGGTGAGCATGTCAAAGACCGCATCGTTGACCCGGTCAAAATGCCCCTTGGCGTAGATGCAGGCATCCGGATTACACTCGGTCTTCTCACAGAAACAGATCTTTTCCTTCGCTGTCAGAGTAATGACCTTGTAGGAGAGCCCTTGCTCTTTCAAGGTAAGAAAAGCCTTCTCCGCCACTGTCCTTGTAATTGTCTTTGCAGTCAGGTAGAAGATCTGATTGGCAAGTCCCTCCCCGACAGCTTTCACCGCGGGAAACACAGAAGCAATGGTCTTCCCTACTCCTGTCGGCGCCTGGATAAAGAGCTTTTTCTTTCTCAAAATGGAACGGTAAACTGACACCACCAGATCTTTCTGCCCTTCCCGATAAGGAAATGGAAACTCCACCCGGCGAATGGAGGCGTTGCGCTTCTTCCTCCATTCGATCTGGAACAGCGCCCACTTCTCATACTGATGAACAAGGTTCAAGAACCATTTCTCCAGCTCTGTACAGCCATACGTCTGGTAAAACCGCTTCACTTCCTCTGTCTCCATCTGACAGTAAGTCATCTGTACCCCGATCTCATCAAGATTCCTTTTCTTTGCATAAATACATGCATAACACTTGGCCTGAGCCAAATGTACCATCTTAGGTTCTTTGACCATTTCCAGATCCATCAGGACGCCCTTGATCTCATCGATCGCAATCCTGTCTTTCTCCTCGATAATCCCGTCAGCCCGCCCCTCCACGACAATCTTCAATTTCTCACAGGGCACCATCATCTGCAAAGGCACTTCCGCATGATATCCGCTTCCCATCTGCCTTTGAATCTTTCGGTGAATCCGCCCGCCAAGCAGCATAGCCTCCCGATCCGCGGTTCCACCCTGTCGGTTGTCCAGATCCCCCTCTCTTAATATAAATTCTACAAGGTTTCGGACCGAAATCCGGACAACTTCTTCCTGTATTTCTTGTACTTCTTTTTTTTCTTCCATTACCGGCTCCGCCTTTTTTCTTATCTTTTTCTATTTTATCATGGCTCGTCAACTCTCATTATACCATCTCAACTGCGGTTCGATGGAGTTACTCGTCAATTGCGGTTTTGTGCAAGCACAACCCGCACTTTCCTCGTTATTATACCATCTTTCAGAAAAAAAGAAGCCCCTTCTCTCCGTCCAGCGAAGAGAAAGAGCCTCTCTTTTCGTATACCCTACTGCCCGATCGCTTAAGCGACGCAGAATTTATTCAATGTTGCTTCAAAATGCGGGTCGATTCCTGCATACTGCACAGTCAGAGTTCTGTTCAGATCAAGACTGAATACTCCTAAAATCGATTTGGCGTCCACGGTGAATCGATTGTAAAACACATCGATATCAAAATCGCATTTCTCTGCGGATGTAACAAACTCGTGGACATCGGCAGGGGTTAATCTGATTTTACGCTTATGCTCCATTGATTTCACTCCCTTCTGTGTTCTCAAGTATTATGCCATCATCCTTTTTGAAAATCAATCTGTAAAAATACCGATATTTTCCTTCATTTTCCACTTTCTTTGTCGAAAACGCTCAAGATTCTCTCCTCTTTTTCATTGCTCCTATGGCTCTTTTCTTCTTAATGAAACTCCGGCATATCTCCCCGGTAACGCAACGGCAGATGTGTCTGCTGGAGCTTGAGATTCTTCCGCTCCTCGATCGTCACGCGCTTTTTAAATCTCTTCCATAGTCTCTGCCATTCTTCCTCTTCACCGGAATACGCCTTTGGTATTTCCCACTTTCTTTCCTCGTCCTTGACAATCAGCCACTGCTTCTGTCTCGGATGAATGAGAACCGAGGAATGGGGCTCATCGTAAACAACGTAATCCTCCAACGGAAACCGATCCGCAAAATGGCCTGCAATTCCGGGCAGTACAAAGTTCTTCGGGGTAATGCGGGCATAGAGAATTCCACCCTCCAGCTCCCGGAAACGCAGGAACTCTTTCCATGCATGGATTTCCCGGCCCACCGCCCTGCTAAGCTCAAACACTGTCCGCACTGCCGGATGGGAGAGATGTCCCATGATCCTGTATCCATCAGGAAGCGACCGTGCCTCCATCATCATGCCAAGAATAGCAGTCCCTTTCCCCGGATCTCCAGAGAGGAGGGCGTATCCGATGTCCAGATACGCCTCCTCACCCAGATGTCCCCGGATCAGCTTTCTGACAGCTCTTGCCTTCTCTTCACTCTCTTTCACCTCGCAGTACTCGCAGAACATCTCCTGCTGCATGTTCCCCCAAAATACGATCCCTGCCTCCTGATCGCTTCTGTCATATTTCCAGGCATCATAAATGGCGGAAAGAATCCCTGTCGTCGTATCGGTACAAATATATCTACGCTTCATCGGATCATCCATTCCTCCTTCCCATCGTCGAAAAAAGACATCTGCCTGTAACTGATCTCCTTCATCCCCCTTGGCAGGTTCTCTCTGGGGTCCAGCAGATTTCTCAGGATATAATCCTCCTCCATGCGCGTCGGATACATCATCTTCCCCTTGCATGTCACAAAGTAAAGAGCACGCTTTAATACGACTCCCATCTTTTTCAGATCCGGGAAATCCAGAGATCCCATCTTTCTCGCCCGTACAATGCGTCTGGCCGAAGTATATCCGATCCCAGGCACCCTGAGCAGTGTCCGGTAGTCTGCCCGGTTTACTTCCACCGGAAAATACTCCAGATGCCCCAGCGCCCAATCGCACTTCGGATCCAAAACAAGATTGAAATTCGGCCGCTTTTCCGACAAAAGCTCAGAAGCCGAGAAGTGATAATAACGCAAAAGCCAGTCCGCCTGGTACAGTCTATGCTCCCTCAGAAGCGGAGGTCCTGCATCTGTCCTGGATGGGAGGGCGGAGTCCTCATTGACATGGACGAATGCCGAGTAGAAGACCCTCTTCAACTCAAACTTCTGATACAGCGACTCCGCCACCCGCATGATCTGATAATCACTTTCCGGCGTCGCCCCAATAATCATCTGGGTGCTCTGCCCCGCCGGGACAAATCTTGGAGCATGGCGATAGAGCGCGAGCTCCTGGCTGTTCTCTTCTCTCTTCTTCTGGACATAACGCATGGGAGCCAGAATATTCTTTCGGCTCTTGTGCGGTGCCAGCCGATGAAGACTCTCTGCTGTAGGAAGTTCCACATTGACACTCATCCTGTCTGCCAGAAATCCAGTCATTCGGATCAGATCCTGGGAGGCTCCGGGAATCGCCTTCACATGAATATATCCCTGAAACCGATATTCCCTCCGAAGCCGCAGCAGCGTCTCATAGATCAGGCGCATCGTGTAATCCGGGCTCTTCCAGACACCGGAACTTAAGAACAGCCCCTCGATATAATTCCTCCGGTAGAACTCGATCACCAGACGGCAGATCTCATCCGGAGTAAAGGACGTCCTCTCCACATCATTGGACGCACGGTTGATACAGTACTTGCAGTCAAAAATACACTCATTGGTAAAGAGAATCTTCAACAAGGAAACGCACCTGCCGTCAGGAGTGAAACTGTGGCAGATCCCGGCCTGCTCGCAGTTGCCGATCCCTGTCCCGTCTCCGCTTCGCTTTATGCCGCTGGACGTACAGGCTACATCATACTTGGCCGCGTCGGAAAGAATACTCAGCTTCTCATATAATGTCTTTTCTTTCTGAATCCGAAAGGTCTCCATCTCTTCTCCTCTTTTCTTTCAGAACATATGTTCTTTTTCTTATCATAGCACACATGTTCGATTTGTGCAAGTAAAAAACTCTGTGCAGAGGATCTTTCCCTCCACACAGAGTTATATTATTTCCATATACAGTTTCTCTCCAGCACTTTGACAATTTCGCGTAATCCATCCTCATCCTCCTGAGAAAACCTTCCCGTCAGAGGACTGTCGATATCCAAAACAGCAATGACACTTCCATCGCTGTGAACCGGAAGCACAATTTCTGACCTGGAGGCACTGTCACATGCGATGTGCCCTTCAAATTCGTGTACGTCATATACTCTGAGTATCTGATCTTTCTGCGCTGCGTTTCCGCACACCCCCTGACCCAAAGGGATCCGGATACAGGCCGGTTTTCCCTGGAACGGGCCAAGATAGAGGGTATCTCTTTCCATCAGATAAAATCCGGCCCAGTTAATATCACCAAGCATCTGCCAGATCAGAGCGGATGCATTCGCCAGATTTGGAATCGGGCGGCTCTGCGTCCCGGTCAGCGCATCCATCTGTTCTTTCAAAAGTGAATAATCCATCATACTTCCAATACCTTTGCCGCATCGTCCAGGTATACATTCTTCACCTGGTCAAACGCCTCGCCGTCTACCGCTTCAGTCAGCTTCGGGTCGATCGGGATCCGCCCAAGCACCGGAATATCCAGCTCCTTTGCGATCTCCCCGATGCGACTCTTTCCAAAGACTTCGATCTTTCTGCCACAGTCCGGACACTTAAGGTAACTGAAATTCTCCACGATACCAAGCACCGGGATATCCATATCTTTCGCCATATGGTAGGCTTTCTTTACAATCATGCTGACAAGATCCTGCGGGGACGTCACGATCACAACACCGTCCACCGGAAGAGACTGAAATACCGTAAGCGGAACATCTCCTGTCCCAGGAGGCATGTCCACAAAAAGATAATCTACATCGCCCCACATAACGTCGGTCCAAAACTGTGTCACTACACCGGCAATAATCGGCCCGCGCCATATGACCGGAGTATCCTCCTTTTCCAGGAGCAGATTCACGGACATAATCTTCGTACCGTCTTTTGCGACACATGGGAGCATCCCCTCTTCATTACCAAGGGCCTGCTCGTGGATGCCGTACATTTTCGGAATGGACGGTCCTGTAATATCCGCATCCAGGATTCCTGCTGTATATCCTTTCTCAATCATCATTCTTGCAAGAGAAGCCGTCACCATGGATTTGCCTACGCCGCCTTTGCCACTGATCACTCCAATGACTTTTCTGACCGCCGAATACGGATTCGCCGGCTTTCTGAAATCCTTCATCTGGCTGGTACATGTGGATGCATGGGAGCATCCGGCACAGCCCTCGGAAGGACATCCTTCCTGTTTCTTTTCTTCTGCCATTTTTGTTGCTCCTATTCCTCTACTGCCGCAATCACTTCGATCTCGCAGAGTACGTTCTTTGGAAGCGCCTTCACTGCCACGCAGCTTCTCGCCGGTTTAGATGTGAAGTATTTTGCGTACACTTCGTTAAACGCGGCAAAATCTCCCATATCACTTAAGAAGCAGGTCGTCTTTACTACATGGTCAAAATCTGTCCCTGCTGCCTTTAATACTTCCCCGACATTCTTACATGCCTGTTCTGCCTGACCCTCGATGGTATCAGCCTCTACCGTATCCGTTGCCGGATTTACCGGAATCTGTCCCGCAGAGTAAAATACGCCTCCGGAAACATATCCCTGAGAATATGGTCCTAATGCTTTTGGTGCCTTTTCTGTTGCTACTACTTTCATGTTTGTCACTCCTCTTATCGATATTTACAGTTATTGACTGCATCTTGTTTTAGTATACCACCTTTGCGCCCGGTTTGGCAATTCCTAGTAATTTGCTTTGCGGAAAATTTCCAGCACGTCTTCCGCAGAGAGTGGGCGGATGAGCGAAAGACGGACGGTATCATTCATGGTAGCGTCAAGAGCCAGTTCTTTCAGTGTCTCATCCTCCAAAACACCGATACCAAGCCCGGAAATGGAAGTCGGCATTCCAATCTCCTCAAAGTAAGCGATCGTACGCTCGATCCCTTCTTTTGCCGCTGATATCTCATCTCTTTCGATGCCCCATACCTGTTTTGCGTAATGCGCGAAACGGGCAATGTCCCGTTCCCAGACATACCATGCCCAGGCTCCCCAGACAGATGCAAGGGTAGCGCCATGGGCGCAATCAAACCGGGCGCTCAGGGCATGTCCCAGCTTGTGAACAGAGAAATCCTTCTCCCGACCCAATCCAGTCAGATTATTATGGGAAAGGCTTCCGCACCACATCAATTCACTCATGGCATCGTAATCATCCGAGCGCTTCATTGCCATCCTTCCGCTGTCAATAACCGTCCGAAGCAGTCCTTCCGCAATTTCGTCTGTCATTCTGTTTTTCTGATCCGGAATGAAATACCGCTCCAGAGTGTGCATCATAATGTCCGCTATCCCACATCCAATCTGGTATTTCGGGAGCGTATAGGTAAGCTCCGGATTCATGATTGCAAAAACAGGTCGGTTCAGCTCTGTCCCCAGACCAAGCTTCTTTCCTATTGCCTCATTGGTCAAAACGGCAGAGTCGCTCGTCTCGCTTCCTGCTGCCGAGATGGTCAATACGGCGCCAACCTTTAATGTTTTGGTAAGAGATTCTTTCTTCGTCCAGATATCCCAAAGCGAAACACCCGGATTCGCAGTCCCGTGAGCGATGGCTTTCGCCGCATCGATAGTGCTTCCGCCGCCCACGGCCAGAATAAAATCTACACCCTCTTCGATCCCTTTCTTTACTCCCATCTCAGCAAAAGAAAGTCTCGGATTGGGTGTCACGCCTCCACACTCTACATAGGAAATCCCCTCCTCCTCAAGGGAGTGTTCCACCCGCTCCAGAAGCCCGGAATGCCTGACGCTGCCTCCTCCATAGACAATCAGCACCTTCTTTCCCCCATGCCGTTTCACCATTTTCCCACATTCCCTCTCGGTATCTTTTCCAAAAATAATCTCTGTCGGCACACAATAGGTAAATTTCTGCATGAATATGTCCTCCTTTATTGTCTCTTTTCCCACTATTGTATCATATTTCCTCTGCCTTTTCTCCTCCTCGTTCTCCAGAAGTGTTTGAACTATCACTACAAATATGTTATCCTTGTCTTTAAGGACACTATATATGGAAGGAGACATTCTGATGAAAATACAGGAATCCGCTGAAAACTATCTGGAAACCATCCTGATGCTCGGAAAAGCAAAGGGAAATGTCCGCTCTATCGACATTGCAACCGCACTTTCTTTTTCCAAGCCAAGCGTCAGCGTCGCCATGAAGAATCTTCGAGAGAACGGATATATTTTGATGGATAAAGATGGCTTTATCGCACTGACGGAAAAGGGACATGAGATCGCCGAGACGATTTACGAGCGTCACACTTTGCTTTCCAGCTTTCTTATGTATCTTGGCGTTTCTAAGGAGACTGCCACTCAGGATGCCTGCCGGATCGAGCATGTCATCAGCCCGGAAAGCTTCGAAGCATTAAAGCAGCATGTATACAGTCATAAGGAGATTATGGATATCAAGGACGTCAAAATCTGATCTTCAGATCAAATGAAACTATGCAGTTTTTGAAATGGGGGATTTCTTTTCCTCTTTGGGGGATGAGACATCCCCCAAACTTTATGAAATGTTCCAGTTACCTGAGAATCCTGCTTCTATTTTAATTCAGGAAGTTTTCAATGATGACTCCCTCCGCCTCTTCCTCATTCAGCCCGAAGGTTTCAAGTTTCAAAAGCTGTTCACTGTTGATCCTTCCAATGGCCGCCTCGTGAATGATCTGAGCGTCCACATTTCTGGCGTCAATCTCAGGAATGGAACGCACCTGTGCATCATTCATAATGATAGAATCACACTGGATGTGCGCATGGCAGGCTGTCTTTCCGATCGCCCGTGGGTGGAAAGTCTGGATAGACTCGCCCTTTGCCACAGACCGGGAAATGATCTGCGCCGAGCTTCCATCGCCGTCCATGATCACTTTCATATTGGAAACTGCCTCCTGGCGGTCATGGGTCATCAGCTTTTCTGTCACTGTGAGACGGCTTCCTGCCTCCATGGTAATGTCGGTCTCACGCTTCGTGGAATCTACACCTTCGATCTGCACCGTATCCATAGTAAACACCGAATTCTCCCCTACATAAATATCTGTTACCGGATTCAGAATCCTGGCTCCCGTACCTTCTCCTTCCCCGTAATGTTTCTCCTCATAATGGACAATGGCATCCTTGCCAATATGAAATGTGTGAATCCCGTCGTGCCTTGCATCGTTGCATCCCGAATTATGGATACCGCATCCGGCAATGATATTCACATTCGCCCCATCTTCAATATAAAAATCATTGTAGACAACGTCGGTCATTCCGGAGGCGGAGACAACCACCGGAATGTGTACCGTCTCCCCATTTGTATTCTTGTCAATATAAATGTCAATTCCCTGCTTGTCTTCTTTTTTACGGATCTTGACATGCTCACTGTCCCCGTGGCAGACGGCGATTCCGTTTTCCCGGAGATTGAAAGCTCCCTCCTGTTTAAATCCTTCTCCGTCGATCATATGAAGTACTTTTTCTGTAATTTTATCCAGTATCATTTCTCGCACCTTCTTCCTTCTTATAACGCAGCGTCCCGATGACTCAGACACTGTGGATAGCTGATTGCCTCTCCGGTCAGATATGGCAGAATCTCCTCTGTCGGTCCGCATTTTGTCACCTGCCCGCCTTCGATAATCATGACACGATCCGCCATACGGATAATACGCTCCTGATGAGAAATCAAAAGCAGGCCTTCCTTTTTCTCCGTGTGAAGCTTTTTGAACTCCTCCACTAACATAGCAAAACTCCAGAGATCGATTCCTGCCTCCGGTTCGTCAAAGATGCAAAGCTTATGTTTCTTCACAAGCACCGTGGCAATCTCAATCCTTTTCATCTCCCCTCCGGAAAGGGTAGCGTCTACTTCCCGATCCAAATATTCCTCTGCACAGAGTCCTACCCGGCTCAAAAGTCCGCAGCAGATGTGCTTCGGAAGCTCGGTTCCTGCCGCCAGGGACAGAAGCCTTCGTATTGTCATCCCTTTAAACCGCGGCGGCTGCTGAAAAGCAAAGCCGATTCCTGCCTTTGCCCGATCATAAATGGTACACTTGGTGATATCCTCCCCGTCCAGGAAAATCTTCCCTTCTGTTGCGTGATAAAGTCCCATCATCAGCTTGGCAATGGTAGATTTGCCTCCTCCGTTTGGTCCGGTCACGACAAGCATCTCCCCATCCGCCACTTCAAAGCTGACGTCTTTTAATATTTCCTGTTTCTTCCCATCTTCTTCTATTTCATAAGAAAGGTGTTCTACTTTCAGCATATTGCCCCATCTCCTTTTTGACTGCTCTCCAGAACATATGAACAACCATTCATATATCTGTTTTTACTATACCTGTATTTCCTGCCCCTGTCAACAGGGCAAAATAAAAAAGAGGAACATCTCCTTTGTGATCGAATCTGTTCCCCTTTTGCTTCTTTATTCGTCCCTTTCTTCAAAGGTCTCTTTTAATTTGTCCATAAAGCCTTTTTTCTTCGGCTTTTCCTTCTCCGGTTCCGGCTGATTCAGGGAATTTCCAGCGAGTGCGTCGAAACGTTTGAGTGCTTCTTTCGCCTCCTGGCTTAATTTCTCCGGTGTCTGGATAACGAGCGTGACGTACTGATCCCCACGTACTTTCGGATTCCGAACAGACGGTACGCCTTTACCACGGAGTCTTACTTTCGTGTCAGTCTTTGTGCCCGGTTTTACCGTATAGACGACTTCCCCATCCACCGTCTTGATACGGACATCACCACCAAGGGCTGCCTGCGCAAAAGAAATCGGCGCTGTGGAGAAAATATTCATATCCTGTCTCTGGAAAATCGGATGTCTGGACACGGTTACTTCCACGAGGAGGTCGCCCCTTGGGCCGCCATTCGTTCCCGGCTCTCCTTTATCCCGTATTCTCACGCTCTGGCCATTGTCAATTCCGGCCGGAATGGATACCTGAATTGTCTTCTTATTGGAAACATATCCGGTTCCTGCACAGTCCGGACATTTGTCTTTGATGATCGTTCCGGAGCCATGGCAGTCCGGACAGGTCTGTACGTTTTGTACCGTTCCAAAGAAGGACTGGGATGTGTAAACCACCTGTCCCTTACCTCCGCATCTCGGACAGGTCTCCGGGCTGGTTCCCGGTTTTGCCCCTGTTCCATGACACTTTTCACATGGATCTTTTAAGATAATATCAATCTCTTTCTCACAGCCGAATACCGCCTCCTCAAAGGTGATCCGGATTCCTTTCCGGATATTCATACCTTTCATAGGGCCATTATTCGTTCTGCCTCCTCTTCTTCCTCCACCGAAAAAGTCGCCGAAAATATCGCCAAAGATATCGCTGAAATCTGCTCCGCTGAAATCAAAGCCGCCAAATCCGCCTGCACCGCCTGCTCCGCCGCCTTCAAATGCCGCATGTCCAAACTGGTCATACTGGCGACGTTTATCCGGATCACTTAATACAGCATACGCCTCAGAAGCCTCCTTGAATTTTCTCTCTGCTTCCGCATCTCCTGGATTCATATCCGGATGATATTTTTTCGCAAGCTGACGGTATGCTTTTTTCAGTGTTGCGTCATCGGCATCTCTGGATACTCCCAGGACTTCATAGTAGTCTCTCTTTGCCTCTGCCATAATCGTTACCTTCCCTTTCTATACAGTAGACGCTGCCGCGTGTTCTGTCTGCCGGTGTCAGATTCAATATCCAACCGGGAATCTACACACGCACAGAGATTGCGCCGCGCGCAATCTCTGCTTTTCTTATTTTACCGTACCGGATTATACTTCTTTGTAGTCTCCATCTACGACGTCGTCATATCCTTCCGGCGCCGGTCCGGACTGAGCACTGTCCTGCGGACCTGCTCCCTGTGGGCCACCCTGTGGATTGGCCTGCTCATACATCTTCGTGAAGAGCTGCTGAGAACTTGTCATCAATTTCTCTCTTGCCGCCTTGATCTCAGCGATCTGAGCGTCTGTCATCTCTTCCGCGTTCGGATATTTTGCAAGGATGTCTTTGAGTGCCTGAATATCAGCTTCTACCGAGGATTTTCCGGCTGCGTCGATCTTATCCCCAACATCCTTTAATGCCTTTTCTGTCTGGAAAACGATCGCATCTGCTTCGTTCTTTGTATCAACTGCTTCTTTTCTCTTCTTATCTGCTGCTTCAAACTCTGCCGCTTCTTTCACTGCTCTGTCGATATCGTCGTCAGACATATTGGAACCTGCTGTGATCGTAATATGCTGCTCTTTGCCTGTTCCAAGATCTTTTGCGGAAACATTTACAATACCGTTGGCGTCGATATCGAACGTAACCTCGATCTGCGGGATTCCACGTGGTGCCGGCGGAATTCCATCCAGCCGGAACTGTCCGAGAGACTTATTATCTCTTGCGAACTGTCTCTCACCCTGCACGACATTGATATCTACGGCTGTCTGATTGTCTGCTGCTGTGGAGAAGATCTGGCTCTTCTTCGTCGGAATCGTTGTATTTCTCTCGATCAGTCTTGTAGCTACGCCGCCCATCGTCTCAATAGAAAGAGAAAGTGGTGTAACATCCAGAAGAAGGATATCGCCTGCGCCTGCTTCTCCGGAAAGCTTACCGCCCTGAATAGAAGCACCAAGCGCTACACATTCATCCGGGTTTAAGGATTTGCTAGGCTCTTTTCCTGTAAGCTGTCTTACCTTGTCCTGAACTGCCGGGATACGGGTAGATCCACCTACCAGAAGTACCTGGCCAAGATCAGACGGACGAAGTCCTGCGTCGGAAAGTGCTCTTTGTACCGGCTCTGCTGTCTTTTCTACGAGGTCGCTTGTAAGCTCATCGAATTTGGCTCTTGTCAGATCCATATCAAAGTGCTTCGGTCCTTCTGCTGTCGCAGTGATGAACGGAAGGTTGATGTTTGTTGTTGTTGCGGAAGAAAGCTCCTTCTTTGCTTTTTCTGCCGCTTCTTTTAATCTCTGTAACGCCATCTTGTCATTAGAAAGATCTACGCCTTCTTTTGCCTTGAAGTCAGCCAGCATATAGTCTGTGATCTTCTGGTCGAAGTCGTCACCACCGAGCTGGTTGTTTCCGGCTGTGGAAAGTACTTCGATGACACCGTCCCCGATATCGATGATGGAAACGTCGAAAGTACCGCCTCCTAAATCGTATACCATGATCTTCTGCTCTTTTTCATTGTCAAGTCCATAGGCAAGCGCCGCTGCCGTAGGCTCATTGATAATACGCTTTACATCCAGACCCGCGATCTTGCCGGCATCCTTTGTTGCCTGACGCTGTGCGTCGTTGAAGTAAGCAGGAACCGTGATGACTGCTTCTGTCACTTTTTCACCCAGGTATCCTTCTGCGTCTGCTTTTAATTTCTGAAGGATCATCGCGGAAATCTCCTGTGGGGAGTACATCTTTCCGTCAATATTTACTTTCTCATTTGTACCCATTTTTCTCTTGATGGAAGAGATCGTCTTGTCTGCGTTTGTAACAGCCTGACGCTTTGCAGGCTCACCTACGAGACGCTCTCCTGTCTTTGTAAATGCCACAACAGACGGCGTTGTTCTTGCGCCTTCTGTATTTGCGATGACGGTCGGCTGTCCACCTTCCATCACGGCAACACAACTGTTTGTTGTACCTAAGTCAATACCAATGATTTTGCCCATAATGAATTTCCTCCTGATTTATTTCATAAAATTTGTTAGTTTGCTACTTTTACCATACTGTGTCTCACAACACTGTCACGGTACAGATACCCTTTCTGGAACTCCTCCACGATGATATTTTCACCTGCTTCATCGTCTTCCACATGCATCACCGCATTGTGGAACTCCGGATTAAACTCCTCGCCCAGGGCCTCGATCTGCTTGACACCGGCGTCTTCCAGCGTCTTCATTAGCTGTTTATATACTTTATCCATGCCGTCTACGAACGGATCATCTTTTTTCCCGTCCTCGACACTTTGGAACCCTCTCTCGAAATTATCGATCACAGGGAGGATCTTCTCAATGATGTCCTTTGCCCCAATCTCATACATGGCCGATTTTTCTTTTTCTGTACGCTTTCTATAATTGTCGAACTCCGCCATCTGGCGCGTCAGCTTATCGGTCAGATCTTCGATTTTTTCATCTTTCGGATCCTTTTTATTCTTTTTCTTGAAGAATCCTTTCTTTTCCTTGCCGTCGTTTGAAGCTTCCTGCTCCTGGCCATCTGAGGCTTCCTGCTCTTCGGACTCAGAACTCTTTGCCTCTTCCTCTGCCGGAACCTCTCCGCTTTCCGAAGCCTGTTTTTTTGCTTCCTCTACGGCTTCTTTTACCATTTCTTCCTGATTCTTACTGTCTCCCACCAGGATACCACCTTTCTGCTTTTGCTCTATTCTTTTTTGTGAAATATCGTATCCAGCTCGGTCTGTAATGTTTTCAATGTATCCATGACGCGCTCGTAGTCCATACGTTTCGGTCCGATAATTCCTATCGTTCCCTGCATTCCTTCGCCTAATTCGTAGGTAGCCGTCACAACACTACAATCTTTCATATTCTGTACCGGTGTTTCATTTCCGATATACACCTGTATGCCCTTGCTGTCGCTTGACAACGTCTGGGTTACAAGCTCTGAAAGCTGCTGCTTTTCCTCAAAGGCACTGATGATTTCCTGTGCGCTTTGCTTATCGGATAATTCCGGATAACGGAAAATATTGGTCGCTCCGCTTGTGTAGATCTCCATATCCTGCTCAAGCTGAATCACATTGGCCACCGCGTCCAGCACATCGCTGATGACTCCACTGTGAATACCGGCCTGCTCTTTGAGCTTTGCGATGAGCCCCAGGGTGATCTGATCGATCGCCATTCCATTGAGCGTCGTATTCAGAAGCATATTCAACTTCAGAAGTGTCTCGCTGTCAAGCTCCTCGTCCACCTTTAAGATCTGGTTCTTCACAATATTGCCTTCCAGAACAATCACCGCAATCAACTGCTCTTCGTCTACCTGAGAGAGCTGAATGAACTTCAGCCGGTTCTTCGCGCTGACCGGGGCTGAAACCATGGTAGCATAATTCGTACTGTTTGCCAGCACTCTCGCCGCCTGCTTTAAAAGCTGATCCATCTTATCAGCTTTCTCAAGCATCTGCTCTTTGATCTCCGTTACTTCCTGCTCCTTATCCTGCATCAGCATATCGACATAAAGCCGATATCCTTTGTCCGACGGAATCCGTCCCGCGGATGTGTGAGGCTGTACAATATACCCAAGCTCTTCCAGATCTGCCATCTCATTCCGTATAGTAGCGGAACTCAAATTCAGATCCGTATACTTGGAAATCGTCCTGGAACCAACAGGCTCTCCTGTCTCCAGGTAGTTCTGAATGACTGCTTTTAAAATCTTTAGTTTTCTTTCATTCAGTTCCCGGATGAATTCCATGTGGTGCCTCCTTCCGTCTTATTAGCACTCGATTATTCCGAGTGCTAATATCTACGTTTACTAATTTAGCACTCTCCCGCACATTTGTCAACACTGATTCTTCATCTTTTTTTGCAACATCGTAACGATTCAGTCCTGCATTTTCTATTCTCTACATATTTAACAACCCGACAGCAAGAATCACAAGGAGATACGCCCCCCACTGTCTCTTTGTCAGCTTCTCCCGGAACATCAGGACGCCCGCCGCGCCGATCAAAGCCATGGCAGCGATACTGTACGTCGGATATGTGATAACTGCCGGGATGTCTGCCAGCGCCCACAAAAGAAACCGGGCGGAAAAGTAGTTCGGAATTCCGATCAGAACGCCAAAAAGCACTTCGTACTTTGTGATTTTCTCTCCGCCACGAAAGACCAGAATCCCACTGATGATTCCGGACACGAGGAATGACAGCATTAAAAAGAAGCTCCCAAGCCCCGGATTCCCATACACATCATAAAACTTCGCCATGGAGTCTCCAAGCCCTCCTCCAAGCAGCAGAAGGAGAAGTCCTATCGTATATGCTTTTTCAGTCCTGATCTTTCCCTTCTCAAGATGGATCATCAAAATCGCTGTAATCGCAAGGATAAAACCAAGTCCCTGGTTCCACCCCGGGCGTTCTCCAAACCAGACGACCGCCAAAACAGCCGGAACGATGACGCCAAGTTTCATAAAAGTAGATGAAAGAATGACCCCGTTTTTCCGTACATTCCACTGAAGCAGAATAAAGGAGCCACAGTATAGAAGCCCTGTTACCACACCAAACACGATCGTCACCGGCATCCCTTTTCCGTCTGTCTGCGTCAGCCCCCGCCCGGTGAGGATAAGTCCTGCCAGCACACACACAACATAATTCATCAGCAAGATACCATAATGCCCCTGACAATATTTCTCGCTCGCACGCATAAAGATGGAGACTCCTGCACTACAAAGAATCGCCAAAATCAAATAGATCATTCCTCTTCCTCCTCATCCTGTAAAAACCATGTCATCACCGTATTACTGATATCGATCCCCCGATCCGTGAGAAAAATCCTTCCTCCTTCTCTTTGAACGAAACCGTCCGCTTCTAACTTTTTCAGCTCTTTTCCGTAAACATCCTCTATGGCGCAGCCAAAAGTATCCTCAAACCGAGATTCCGAAACTCCTTCCATCATCCGAAGTCCCAGGAAGAATGTCTCTTCCTGCGCTTCCCGAACTGAGATCATCTGCATGTTCTCCCTGATCATCCGGGACGCTTCCCGCGGCTTATGTTCTTTCCAAAGCGCCACATACTGCCTCCGGTCTCGAATGTTGCTCCATCGCTTTTCCTTCCAGAGTGAAGCCGCTCCCACACCAAATCCCAAATACGGAACCCGCTTCCAGTAGCCGATATTATGGCGGCACATTTTCCCTTCTTTTGCATAGTTGGAAATTTCATATCGTTCATAGCCATATCCGTGCAGGATCTCTTTCGTCCGCTCGTACATCTGACGCTCCGTCTCCTCATCCGGCAGCGGGGGGTGCCCCGCCGGATGAGGAGACTTTTCATACCAGTTTCCAAACGGCGTCCCCTCCTCCAAAATCAGGCTGTAGGCTGAAACGTGATCCGGCAAAAGACGGCATATCTTCTCAAGCGTCCTTTCGTAACTATTAAGAGTCTGCCCCGGAATAGCAGACATCAAATCGATATTGATATTGTCACACCCGGCTTTTCTGGCTTCCTCATAGGTCTTGAGAAACTCTTTCCAGGTGTGGATTCTTCCCAGGATTCGAAGTTCCCCGTCATCGGCAGACTGTAAGCCGATACTCAGACGGTTGACTCCGGTCTTTAAGTAGTCCGCCATACGTTCGCTCTCCCCTGTACCTGGATTATACTCCATTGTAATCTCCGCATCTTTCGCGAGAGTGAAAGTCTCCCTCACCGCATAAAGAATCCCGCCGATCTGCTCCGGCGTAAGGATGGACGGCGTCCCTCCGCCAAGAAAAACACTTGATACCTGACACCCTCTTCCCATATCGCCGACGCTTCGGATCTCCTTTACTAATGCCTCCAGATATTCTTCCCTCTCTGGCCCCCCGGCAGGGCCGGACAGGAAATCGCAGTAAGCGCATTTCCTGACACAAAATGGAATATGGATATAAAGTTCAAGTTCTTTCATGATTGTTTATCCTCATTTCTGTCTTACATACTCTTCTTCTACTTTACAGGAAACAAAAAGGAAATGCAAGGAATGAGACCGGGAATCGTTCCAGACAGCCTCCCGGTCTCCTTTCCGGCTTACAGCCGGTACCCTTTTAAATTGACATTTCGTTTAAACCCTGTATAAGTCACCGCCAGATATAACAGGACAACCACCATCAGAACGGCGGCTGATCCTGCGAAATAAGCCCAGATCTGGGAAGCAATCCCTGTATATAAGACGAACCGTTCTCCCATAAACAAAACGATCATAGCTCCAAGAGCCAGTGCAAACAAAATCGGTATTCCATAATACCACAAAAGCTGCTTCTGGATGATCCGGTTGACCTCTCCCCTTTTCACCCCCAGCTTGGAAAGCACATCATACCGGTAACGGTGGCGAGACGCGTCACTTAACTGCTGAACCGCAAGCACCGTCAGAGCAGTACAGACAAAGACAGCCGCCACATAGATCAACGGATAGGCGATAGCAGTCAGCAAATAATTCAGCTCTTCTTCCAGATCTGTCTGTACAAGCACCGGAGTCGTCATGGAGATCACTTCGTCCGTCCCACTGCCCCAGATAAATTTTTCTGCTTCCTCCGCCTGTTTCTTTCCCCCATATGTTTTAATCTTTTCCTCTATAATCGTTTGTTCCCGCCGGCTTTCCAGTCTTTCCAGTTCTTCCAAAAGCCCCCTAGGAGCCTCCCCCTTCAGATCTGCCGCCAGAAGTGTATAGTATGGCTCCATGGAAGCGGCTGCTTCATCCGGCAAGACGATCACATAATCCGCCCCATTATGTCCGTTCTGTCCGAACGCCTCCGTGTAAATCCCCTGACACGAATAAGTTCTGCCTGCGGCCTCCACCTGATTTTCTCTGGAAAACTGTTTCAGATATCTTTCCATTCTCGGCTTCGTCTGAATACAGTACTCTCCGTCAGAAAGGGCTACCGGCTCATAACCCAACATGCTCCGCAGGCGATTATAATCACTCTCTTTCATATAGGTATCCATCTGAAAATAGGCTTCTGATGCCATGGCCTCCACGATCCCATCCTGCACATTCATCTTCACATCCCGCTTGTTCTCACGCCTTACAGAGTCAAACTCCCACTTCATATATTCCAAATGATCCATAAGATACCTGTTTACTGTATCCTTCCCATTTTGATAAATATGATAAGTAAACAGGTCTTTCACCTCTGCTTTCTCCTCGATGATGTCCCTGTCTTCTTTCATGGTCTCCTGAGGATCCTGTGCAAAAACCAGCACGTCAAACGGCATCTGATAGGTCATCATTTTATTCTGATAATCGTAGAGCATCATAGCACAGCTCGTTCCAAGAATCGCACAGGCAAACAGAATCGTCACTGTTCCCATCGTAAACTTCATAGAATGGATTTTGGACGCCAACTGTCGCAGTAAAAACAATCTGTCCTTTTTATAGACGCCTTTTCCTCCCCGCTCAATATACCAGAACAACCAGGCGGCCAGCCCCTCAAAGAACAGATAAATCATAAAAACCAGTACTGCCGAAAGAATCATCCCGTTTACCATATGCATCCGATGCGTATAAAGGATCACGCCATACCCGATTACATAACAAATCGACAGCGGAAGAAAGATCCGTCTCCATTTCCGGACTGGCGCCTGATCCCCCTCATTCTTCTTCTCCAGATCCATAAATTTTCGGATATTCATCTTTTTCATCCGCCGTTTCACCCGCCACAGTGCCAGCAGATATGTACCGGCATAAAGCCCGCTTGTCAAAAGAAACGTGGAAAGTTCCATATGAAAATGGATCGTGTATTCCTCCCCGAAAATATGATAAAAAACAGAGGTCAGAACCTGTTCCAGAAAGATCCCCGGAACCATTCCGATTACAAAGGCAAGCAGACCAAAAATCGTATTTTCCTTCATAAAGATTTTACGGATCTGTTTTTTGTTCATCCCGATGAGGAGATAAATTCCAAACTCCCGGCTCCGTTTTTCCATCATAAACGCCACAATATAGCGTACAAGCCAGGAGACAATGAGGACGATAAATCCCGCTGCAATCCCGATCATCGCCTCCATAACTCCCGCCACCGTAGCCAGTTTTTTGATCTGAGGCGAAAACATCATAGAATGAAAGGCAAACATCAGTGCCGTGACAAGAATCATGGTGATCAGATACACCCCATAGTCACGAACCGTCTTTCTGACATTACGAAACGCCAGCTTACTCAACATCCAGATCACCTCCCGTCAGCGAGAGCACATCCAGAATCTGATTCAAAAATGTACGTCTGTCCTGCTTCCCACGGTTGAGCTCGTGGAAAATCGCACCATCCTTCAAAAAGAGAATTCTCTTACAATAACTGGCAGAAAAGGCATCGTGTGTTACCATCAGAATGGTTGCTCCAAACTGTACATTCATCATTCGGAAAGTTTCCAGAAGCATCCGGGCCGACCTGGAATCCAGCGCCCCGGTTGGCTCATCCGCAAGAATCAGCTTCGGATGATTGACAAGTGCTCTGGCACAGGCACAGCGTTGCTTTTGCCCGCCGGAAACCTGATAGGGAAATTTCTTTCTGTACTCCCAGATCCCTAAAGCTCTCATCACCGACGCTACTGTCTGCTGGATCTCCTGTTTTTTCTTTTTGTGAAGTGTCATGGCAAGAATCACATTTTCTTCTAAGGTCAGCGTATCCAGAAGGTTAAAATCCTGAAATACAAAGCCCAGATTCTCCTTACGGAACTTTGCCACCTCTTCCTCTTTCAGTGTTGTGATATCCATATTGTCATAAAAAATATGACCGGACGTCACCTGATCCACCGTAGCAAGAAGATTCAAAAGAGTGGTCTTTCCGCTTCCGCTGGCTCCCATAATAGCGGTGAACTCTCCCTTTTCCACTTCAAAACTGATCCGGTTGACTGCTTTTGTGATCGTATCTTTATTGCCGTAAAACTTTTCCACATCACATACTTTGATGATCGTATCCATCCTGTATCCTCCTTTATCTTACGAAGCTTATGCCCCGTCTTTTTGATAGATCCAGTTTACAGAATATCTTCTCCTTTCGGTATCGGTTTTCCTTTCTCCAATCTTACAGTTTCGAAAGAAACGTCCCTTTGGGAAATGTCAGAAGGAATCTGGTAAATTTCCCTTCCTCCGATTCCGCCTTTATGGCAATTCCAAGCTTATCGCAGAGTTTCCGGGAAAGATACAGTCCGATCCCGGTGGCGTGCTCATGCGTCCTCCCGTTCGTCCCGGTAAATCCCTTTTCAAAGATCCTCCGTATCTCCTCCTGCCGGATCCCGATTCCGTCGTCTTCCACTATAAGAAGAACCGCCTCCTGTTTCTTTCTTGCGCTGACCTGGATATGTCCGCACGCTCCCTTTTTGTATTTCACCGCATTGGCAAACATCTGTCCCAGTATGAATTCAATCCATTTCTCATCACAAAATGCTGTCGCATCCCCACAGTCTATGTCTACCGACATCCCATTGGAAATCAGAAGCTGTTTTTGTCGCTTTACCGCTTCTCTTACCGTATGTTCAAGCGAAATCTCCCGGATCCGGTAATCCTTGCTGACCTGATCCGCCCTCGCATAGTAAAGAGCCATCTCCACATCCCGGTCAAGCCGTTCCGCCAAGAGCCGCACCTTTCTGGAATCCAGCTCTTTTTGATTCGCACACATCAGCTCCAACACGGAAAGCGGCGTTTTTACCTCATGGATCCATGTCTCAATATACTCTTTGTACTCCTGCTTCTGACTCTCCAGATCCCGAATCTTCTCTATCACAGATTTATTGGACCGGCGGAGCATATCAAAATAGATCTGATCTTCCAAGTGATACTCTGGCTGTGCAACCTCCGCGATCAGATACTTTTCGTCAAGAGCCCCAAACGTCTCCTCCAGCTCATCGAAATATCGTTTTCTTTTCCAGAAATCAGCCCCATAAAAGATGAACACACCAAACAGCCAGACGATCAGAATAAGCGACGCGTCGTCTTTCCCCACGCCAATGATAAGAAGATAAAAAAACAACAATACGATGCCTGTCATCTGTCCCAGAATTCCAGGCAGCCGGTCTCTGATATAGTTTGCGAGATTCAAACCTGATACCCCATTCCTCTCTTTGTTTTAATCATATGGTCCACACCGAGGGCTGATAGCTTATTCCGGATCCGTGTCATATGAACGCTCAGAGCATTATCGTCGATAAAGACGTCCTGATCCCAAAGATACTCTGTCAGATCCCCACGGGAAACAATCTCCCCCGGATGCCGGAACAAATAGTACAAAATCTTCAACTCATTCCTGGTCAGATCCACCCTTTGTCCCCTGTATTCCAGGCAGGCCTCCGGCACAAAAAGCCGTACTCCCTGGCAGCAAAGCTGCTCCTTTTCCTGTTTCTTCGGCTTTGATCTTCTTAATACTGCCCGGATATGGGCAAGAAGAACCGGAGCCTGGTATGGCTTCGCGATAAAGTCATCTCCACCCCGGGTCAGGCACTCCAGCTCATCCATCGCAGAAGAACGTCCCGTCAGAAAAATCACCGGTACTTCCGACGTTTCCCGGATCCTGGCGCACAACGTAATCCCATTGACCGACCCAAGCTGTACATCCAGAAGCACCAGATCCGGACTCTTTTCCTCTACAATCCTTGGGATTTCCGAAAAATCATTCGGTGCTGACGTCTCAAATCCATTCTGCCTAAGCAGCACACAGAGTTCCTCTCTTAGCAATGCGTCATCTTCCACAACCAATATTGACTCCATTTGCTTCCCTCCTGATATGATGAATTGGGGACGTGTTCCGATGCATCGGAACACGTCCCTCTCTACACTTCAAAACAATTCTGACTATTTATCGTCCAGTTTGAGAACGCTCATAAATGCTTTCTGCGGAATTTCTACATTTCCCACCTGACGCATCCGTTTCTTTCCTTCTTTCTGCTTTTCGAGGAGCTTTCTCTTTCTGGAAATATCTCCTCCATAGCATTTTGCGAGGACATCCTTTCTCAATGCCTTGACCGTCTCTCTGGCAATAATCTTGCCGCCGATTGCCGCCTGGATCGGAATCTCAAAGAGCTGTCTTGGGATCTCTTCTTTTAGTTTCTCACACATCCTGCGGCCTCTGTCGTAGGCACTCCCCTCAAAAACAATAAAGGACAGAGCGTCTACCTCTTCTTTATTGACAAGAATGTCAAGCTTTACTAGAGAGGACTGCTGATATCCAAGCATCTCGTAGTCAAAGGATGCATAGCCTCTGGAGCGGGATTTCAAAGCATCGAAGAAATCATAAATTATTTCATTCAGCGGCAAATGATAGTGAAGCACCGCCCTGGTTGCCTCGATATATTCCATCCCTTGGTACTCTCCTCTTCGCTCCTGGCAAAGATCCATAATGGCTCCGATGAATTCGGACGTCACCATGATTTCCGCTTTTACCATTGGTTCTTCCATGTACTCGATCTCACTTGGCTCCGGCAGATTGGAAGGATTCGTAAGTTCGATCACTTCTCCGTTCGTCTTGTGTACTTTGTAGATTACGCTCGGTGCGGTGGTGACGAGATCCAGATTGTACTCCCGCTCCAACCGTTCCTGGATAATCTCCAGATGCAAAAGTCCTAAGAATCCGCACCGGAATCCAAATCCGAGAGCAATGGACGTCTCCGGCTCAAACTGAAGGGAAGCGTCGTTTAACTGTAACTTCTCCAGGGCGTCCCGAAGATCCGGGTACTTGGCGCCGTCCGCCGGATACATCCCGCAGTATACCATTGGATTGACTTTCTTGTATCCCGGTAGCGGTTTTTCGCATGGACGGTTTGCATCCGTGACCGTATCACCTACCCTGGCGTCTTTTACATTTTTAATACTGGCTGTAATGTAGCCGACCATTCCTGCACTCAGCTCTTCACATGGAATGAAACGGCCCGCGCCGAAATAGCCGACTTCCACGACTTCTTCCCTGGCGCCTGTCGCCATCATCTGAATCTTGGTTCCTTTCTTCACGGTTCCCTCTTTGATCCGGCAAAAGACAATGACCCCTTTGTAGGAATCATACACAGAGTCAAAGATCAGCGCCTGCAGCGGCGCCTGAGGATCCCCATTTGGAGCAGGAATCTTGTGGACGATCTCCTCGAGTACCTGATCCACATGCAGCCCGGTCTTGGCGGAAATCTGCGGTGCATCCGTGGCCTCAATGCCGATCACGTCCTCGATCTCCTCGATAACACGTTCCGGTTCCGCACTTGGCAGATCCACCTTATTGATAACCGGGAAAACGTCCAAATCGTGATCCAGCGCCAGATAAACGTTGGCAAGAGTCTGTGCCTCCACACCCTGAGCCGCATCCACCACAAGGATCGCCCCGTCGCAGGCCGCAAGACTTCTGGACACTTCATAATTAAAGTCCACATGTCCCGGTGTGTCGATCAGATTGAAAATATATTCTTCCCCATCCTTTGCCTTATAGACGGTACGAACCGTCTGCGCTTTGATTGTGATGCCTCTCTCCCTCTCCAGCTCCATATTATCAAGAACCTGGGACTGCATCTCCCGGCTTGTCAGAAGTCCGGTCTCCTCAATGATCCGGTCCGCCAAAGTCGATTTCCCGTGATCAATATGTGCAATGATGCAGAAATTCCGTATATGTTTTTGATCAATAACTGACAATGTAAGTTCCTCCCATCAACTCATTTTAACTACTGTATTGCATAATCAGAAGCTCTACCGCCATGGTGTCGGCAAGCTTCCCTGTCTTAACTTCTTCTTCAGTCCCCGCACAGTCTTCCAATATCTGCCGAAGCTTACGTATCGAAAACTTCTGCGCCTGTGCCAGGTATTTTCCAACCGCAAACGGCGGGATTTTCACATGCCCACTGATCTCCTTTTTGCCGTATCCCCGTCTGCTCATTTCGGAGACTTCCATTAGGATGCGGAACTGCCGGACCATCAGAAATAAAATCCGCATCGGCGGCTCCTTTAAGGCAAGCAGGTCATAATAATATAGAAGCGCCTGCTTTTGCCTTTTCTCTGCTACAGCATGGATCATCTCAAAAATCTGATTATCAATGTGTGTCGTACAGATCTCCTCCATATCGTGAATAGTAATCTCTGTCCTTCCCATCGTGTAGCAAAAAAGTTTCTCCAGCTCTCCGTGAATATTCTCCATATCGTCACCGACCTTGGTGAGAAAGAACCGGACCGCGGACTGCGTGATCTGCTTTCCTTCCTTCTGGATCATAGAAAGCACCCATTTCTGCAGGGTAGCGCCGTCCTGCCTTGTCATTTCCACAATCCGGCCTTTTTCTTTCACTGCTTTGTAGAGCTTGCCACGCTTGTCCACCTCGCTCTCGACAAAAAGAAAGCACGCCGTCTCCGGCATACTGCGGATATACTCAGAAAGCTCCGGAGAGGCACTTTTGAAAAACCCCGTGTCCTCCATGACAATGAGGCGGCGCGGCGCAAAGAACGGCAGCGTCTCCGCCAGGTCTATCACCTGCTTTACGTCCGTCCCCTTTCCCTCATAATATGCATAGTTCATTGTATCCCCTTCGGGAAGCATAGCTTTAGAGAGCCTATCCTTATATTGCTTTTTCAGATAGCTCTCTTCGCCATACAAAAGATATACCTGTTTGAATTGTCCTGTTTTGAGATCTTCATTTAAACTTTTCATAACGCTATTCTAGCATAGAACGTGTTTTTCCGTAAACACCCTATCTGAAAATTTTCCGAGTCCGATTTCATCATGCTCTTTGATGATCCTGTCCTATCCTGTTTCGTTCCCTCCTGCGCCAGAAAAGCGCTCAATCCACATCTGCTTTCCGTCACTTCGGATCGTCACCGCCCCGGTATCCTTTGTGCAAAAAATTTTCATATCCGCTTTTTTCAGCCGCTTGATGAGTTTTTCTCCCGGATGTCCGTACGGATTGTCTTTCCCAGCGGAAATGAGCGCCACGTCCGCATGATTCTGTTCGAGAAACTGATCCGTCGTAGCACCATCGGAGCCGTGGTGTGCTGTTTTCAGCACTGTGTATATCCCGTTTGCGTATGCCCCGGATAAAAAATCCTGCTCTCCGGCCCCTTCCAGATCCCCGGTAAAAAGCATGGAAAACCGCTGATACTCAAGCTTCAGGATCATGGAAGCCTCATTTCCGGGCTCCCCCTGGTACGCTTCTGACGGTCCCAGGCAGGACACAACCGCTCCCTTTTCATCTCCTACTGCCATCCCCGGCTTTATACATTGTACCCGGACGCCGTTCTTTCTTGCCGTTCGGGCAAGTCCATTCAGTCCCTCATCCCACAGCCGTTTCTCTGGCAGAAAGAGGGTCTTGATTGGAACTCCCAGTCTCCCCCTCTCGATCATCTCTTGCACACCGCTGATGTGATCGGCGTCCCCGTGGGAGATGAACACATAATCCAGTGTCCCCACGCCCCGGCTTTTTAGAAACGGTTCCAGAGTATAGCGGGCAAGATCCTGCCCGGAAGTACTTCCTCCGTCTACAAGGCAGGTCCATCCTCCAGGCATCCGGAAGAAGATTCCATCTCCCTGCCCTACATCCACCATGGTGATCTCTAGTTCGCCGCGATGCTGATTGCACGGTCCCAGAAGACAGCAAAGTCCAACCAGAAGAAATCCTGTCCCAAGCTTTCTCTTTTTCTTCCAGCACAAGGCATAGGCAAGGATCAAAAATGCCAGGTAACAACAGATCCGCACCCATCCCGGTTCCCCGGTAATGACCCTGGCCGCGGGAAGCTGGAGCATGATCTGGCAGTTCCACTCGTAAAAACAAAGTACCAGCTTACTGATCCACAGAAATACCGTCGCGAACGGCGGCAGGATAAGACAGCACAGACTCCCCAGCAGCCCCGCACCCATAACAACGGACATCAGGGGAATCACCCAGAGATTGATCAGCACGGAATAGAGCGGAAATTCAAAATAGGATGTAAGCAGCACCGGAAATGTCAGCAACTGGATACAAATTCCCGGCCAAATGGCCGCCAGAAACTTCCCATGGAACCCTTTCTTTTCCTTTCCGGTCAGATGTATCCACAGAGTCTCCCCTGCCCAGATAGCAAAGATCGCCCCAAAGGAAAGAAGAAATCCCACATCATACACCGAGCGCGGATGAGCTCCCAGGAGAATCGCCGCTGAGACGGCAAGGCTTGTCAGAAGGTCGTAAACCCGCCCGCTCACCTCGGCTCCCATCCGTATCAGATACATCAGCACTGCCCGTTTTGCTGAAACACTGAATCCTGTCATCACCGCATAGGGAAATAATATCAGTGTTCCGACAAGAGCTCCCGTCAAAAATGGTGCTCCTGCTTTTCTCATCAAACGATAGAGCATCAGACCGATAAAGGACACATGCAGACCGGACACTGCCAGCAGATGGGCGATCCCGTTCTTCTGATAGAGCTCTTTCGTCTCCGGTTCCAGTCCGCTCTTATCTCCGAGAAGGATTCCACTAAGCACTGCTCCTTCATCTCCCATCCGGGTCAGGAGCTCGTCTTTCCACTGTTCCCGCAGACGGGCAAGCCATTCTTTTCCATATTGTATTGTCGTATCATTGACTTCGATTGATTCCGGAAGGATTCTTCCGCAGATCTTTTGATTTAGATAGTAAGAACGGGAGTCAAACGCTCCCGGATTGGACGGCCTTTCAAACAACTGAAAGGTTCCTGTGACTGTGATCGTATTGCCGATCTTATAACCGCTCCATGTGGAGCTGTAGACAATGTAGCCTCTGTCTTCTGAACGGAGATACCATGTCGGACCTTTTTCTCTTTGCTCTCTTTTGTAAATCTGTCCGGTCACCCGGACGGTCTCCCCATCCATCCGTAGGACTTCGGGCGGGAGCTCTTCCTTTGCTCCCACCCAGAAGATCACATACCGAATCATCAGAAAAACAAGGCATATCATCACCAGAGGCCTGTTTTTCAATCTTTTCCTTCTCCTTCCACAAGATCCAGATTACGCGAAAGCGGCTGGTCCAGAGGTACGCTCTGTCCAAAACGGATATCGCTCTCGCCGTTGATGGAAATCTGCACCTGTCCTGCCGTTCCGCTCTCCACAATCGAATTGACAATGGAGTAGATCAGAATCTCCGGCTTAACGTTGGACTTCATATTCATCAGTTCCTGGTCAAAATTGACGTAGCAGATCTGATCCTTTGTAGAAACACTCAAAATCTTGGTGTTGGCCGGTAACGTCTCATACGCTCCTGAAGAAGACGGACCTTTCAGAAGCTGTTCGATCACCAGCCGTTCCATCGATATATTACTGTTATAACGTACATTATTGACCGTTTCTTTTACGAGTCCGTCTCCGGCTTTGTTGGCAAAATAAAGTGTCAGTGATGTGGATTGATAAAAATGCAGCGAGGATCCGACATTCTGAACGAAATCCTCAGAACTCATCAGGCCGACCGGCATCTTATCTGACCTCAGAAGCGGCTCCCGCTCAATATAAAAGGAAACATACTGGATACCGGAAATCTGTACCAGGCTCTTTACGACTGCTGCCCGTAAGAGTACCTCCTCAGTCGTGTCAAGAGAACGGTACTTCTCATTGAACGACAAATCTACCTGCTTTCCATCCACCTCGAACTCCTTCACACTTACATCCTTTATGAACGGACTCTGATAATCCTCAGACTCCTCCTTTGGCTTTTGGAGAACATCCAGAACATGCTTTATCTGCTCTTCCTTTGTCTTTCCCTCTTTTTCAGCGGACACCTTGACAAGATCAGTCTTATCAGCACTCAGATAGTACAGCCCAAACCCACTCTGCTTGACCTGCTCTCCTCTCCCGCATCCGGACAGCAGACCAAAAGCCAGAAGCAGGACAAGCAGAAATGATACATCCTTCTTTCTTTTCATGGTCTCCTCCTTCTAGTTCGTACTTGCAACATACTTCAGCGGGATCCGCACGGTGAAAGTCGTACCTTCTCCTTCCTCACTGTATACCTTGATGGCCCCCCGGTGCATGACAACGGCGCTTCTCGTAATGGCAAGACCAAGTCCGGTACCTCCGATCTCACGGGAATGGGACTTGTCCACACGGTAGAACCGTTCAAAAATATGCTCCTGGGATTCCTTTGGTATCCCCATCCCGGAATCCGCCACTTTCAAATAGAAAAACTTATGGTCTGCATTCAATGACACATGTACCCAGCCGTTTTTATGATTGTACTTGATCGCGTTCTCCACCAGATTGCTCACCGCAAGAGATAACTTTGTCTCGTCCACTTCCGCCTCTACAGTACGAAATGTCTCAAATACAAGCTCGATATTCTGCTTCTGGGCAATCGGACGAAGTCTCTTTAAAATCCGCTCCACAATTTGGTTGATATCCAGTGTCTCAATATTCATATCATGGGACGTCTTGTCCATCTTTACCAGCGAAAGCAGATCATTGATGATCTTGTTCTCCCGCTCGATTTCCTCGGACATATCTCCCATAAATTCCCGGTAAAGCTCCGCCGGGACTTCCTCCTGGGACAGAAGAGAATCTGCCAGCACCTTCATGGATGTCAAAGGCGTCTTCAGCTCATGGGACACATTCGAGACAAACTCCTGCCTTGTCTCATCCAGTACCTTGAATCTTCCGATCAGCTTGTTAAACGCCTCCGAAAACCGAATGGTCTCCAGAAAAGCATATTCATGCAGCTCGTTTCCCTCCGAACTCTCCGTCATACTTTCCACGGATTTCGTAATCCGGTTCAGTGGCCTCGTAATATAAAAACTTACCAGAATACCGGACACAATCAGCACAACAAGAGCTGTAAGAATAATAATATCCATCGTCTGTTTTAAATTCTCCTGGATTCCGACAATATTATCGGTGGAAACGCTTGCCAGCATCACGCCCACGATATCTTTGGACGCCGTCACCCGGATCGGAGCCGTCACCTCGATATAACTGTTGCGCTCATCATAGTTACTGATAGACTCGCCTCTGAGACACTTGATGACATTGCCGGAGACAATCGTCTTACCCACGTCCTGATCGTAAGAATCCTCGATGATCTGATAGGACTGGTCAATAATCATAACACGCCCATTATAAATATTGGAAAACTGTGTGATCTCCGCATCGATCGACTCAGGTATATCCCCGGTCAGCGTATCCAGCACCGAGAGCTGGTTGCAGAGAATCGTACACTGATTCTGAATCTCTGCCATGCGGATAGACACGGAGTAGCTCTCGTTGGAACGAAGAACCACACCCCGTATAATCAGACACGGCACCATACCTACAAAAAGGATCAGCAGGAAGATCAACACCCTGAGACTTTTGAACGGATGGCGCCTGAGTTTTAGCTTACCCCCTAAAATAGTAACCAACTCCCCATTTTGTATATACATATTTCGGATCGCTTGGATTCACCTCGATCTTCTCCCGAAGTCTTCTGATATGTACATCCACGGTTCGCGCGTCGCCCGGATACTCATAGCCCCAGACCAGATTCAGAAGATCTTCCCTGGAGTAAACCTTGTTCGGATTGTGGGCCAGAAGCTCCAGAAGATCAAACTCTTTTGCCGTCAGGTTGATCTCCCGGTCTTTTGAGAATACTCTTCTGCTCTCGCAGTCCAGTTTCAGATCGCCCTTGACAATCATCTTCGTATCTTTTGTGTCCTTTTCCTTCCTGCCTGTCCGCCGCATAATCGCCTTGATCCTTGCTTTTACTTCCAGGATATTGAACGGCTTTGTAATATAGTCGTCCGCCCCATATTCCAGACCCAGGATCTTATCCATATCGTCTCCCTTTGCCGTCAGCATGACGATCGGCACATCCGAAAATTCCCGGATCTGTTGGCATACCTCAAAGCCATCCAGCTTCGGAAGCATAATATCCAGAAGAATCATATCGTAAACATGATCGCGCGCATAGGAAAGGGCCTCCTCCCCGTCGTAGGCGCAGTCCACTTCCATGCCATCCTGCTCCAGACTGAAACGGATTCCTTTTACAATCAGTTTTTCATCATCTACAACCAATACCCTTTTTGCCATGTTTCTCCCTCGCTACACTGTTATCTTGTCTTTCATCTTTTCAAATACTCCGTCCTTGATTCCGGAAATATTTTTAATCTCTTCAATAGAAGCAAATTTCCCCTGCTCTGTCCGGTACTGAATGATTGCATCCGCCTTGACTTCGCCAATTCCCGGAAGTGTCATCAGCTCCTCTTTGGAAGCCTGGTTTATGTTTACCTTTCCGTCTGTCTCCCCTGAAAAGCCTCCGGCCGTGTTTCCCTGCGGAATACTCGAATTCCCCACTTCTGCATCATCTGTTCCAGGGACATAGACTCTCGCTCCATCCGTCAGCACCTCCGCCAGATTCAGATATGAGGCTGCAGCGTCGTCCGCCATCCCCCCTGCCATCTCAATCGCCTGGTAAATCCTGCTGCCGGCCGGAAGTGTCACGACCCCTTCCTTCCTGACCTTTCCGCAGACATAGACAACGATGGAATCTGCCGCCTCTTTCGGACTCTCCTTTTGCTCATCCTCTCCGGCATCCCTCACCCCGCCGTCCTTTGCCTCTTTGCCGTCCTCTCCGGACGCATCTTCCAAAACGACAGGGGCTCCCTCCGTATCCTGTCCTTTTCCGTGACAGCCCGACAGCCCGGACAAAACAAAGACTGCCGCGGCCGTCATGCAGAGCAGCTTTTTTCTCTTTCTTTGCATAGTTCTCCTTTCTCTTCGATGAGAAAAGCCCCCTCTATGCAGATAGTTCTATTGTAACGAATTTCCCTTTAAATTACAACTCTATTTCCATTGGAAAATTGCAATTCCAATAAGTGCAATCAAAAGACCTCCTGCCCGTTTCCAGTCAAAAGGTGTCTTGTCCACACCAAAAAGCCCCAGAAGTTCGATTACATAAGCCACAATAAGCTGGGCGATTACAATGAGAAGCGCTGCTTTGGCTGGCCCTAACTGGTCCATGCTTTTGATAACAGTCCAGGTGATCCCTGCTCCGATTGCTCCTCCGAGCAGCATATAGCGTGGCTGTACCTCCAGAATTCCTCCGATCGGATCTCTTCCCGCCACAAACCAGACAACAAGGCAGACGATGAAAGCAGAGAACTGCACCCACATATTGCTGACCCACATTCCAGTCGTCTTCGTTACCTGGGTATTAAAGACCCCCTGCACACTCATAAGCGCACCGGAAATCAGGGCAATGATAAAACCGGTCATTTCTGGTCATTCCTCCTTTCCATTTGAGAAAGTAGTGTCCCCGAAACACCGGTTTTTATTCACTATTCCAGGATCTCGTCGAGAATCCGGATCAGTTCATCCACTTCTTTTTCCGTGATAATCAGAGGTGGTACAAAACGGATCACATCGCTTCCCGCACCGATCAGCAGAAGTCCCCGATCCAGCGCCTTTTTTGTCACATCTGCAAGCGGGATACTGAGCTGTATTCCCTGCATGAGTCCCTTACCCTTGCAGGATACGATGCAGGTGTGTCGTCCCGCAAGATTTTCAAGCTGTTTGCGAAGATAAGCGCCAATCTTTGCAGTATGCTCCGGAAGATGCTCGCGCTCATAGATCTCCACAGTCTTTGCGACTGCGGCACAGGCAAGTGGTCCTCCCCCATATGTTGTACCATGGTCCCCTGGATTCAGCGAGCACTCTGCCACCTTCTCTGTGAGGGCAAAGGCGCCCACCGGAAATCCATTTCCAATCGCCTTTGCCATCGTCAGAATATCCGGCCGTACTCCATACTGCTGCCAAGCGAAGAAAGAGCCTGTCCGGCCCATACCACACTGTACTTCGTCACAGATCATCAGAATATCATTCTCATCGCAAATCCGGCGGATCCCCGTTAAAAATTCCTCTGTAGCGACATTGATTCCGCCTTCGCCTTGCACCGGCTCCAAAATGATGGCGCAGGTCTTATCGGTAACGAGCTCTTTGACGCTTTCCAGATCATTGTATTTTGCAAACCTCACTCCAGGAACGAGCGGCTCAAATGGTTCCTGATACGCCTTATGTCCGGTCACCGAAACAGCGCCGAACCCACGTCCGTGGAACGACTCTTCCATGGCAATCCACTCATATCTTCCGCTCTTTTTGGTGTATGCATACTTTCGTGAAGCCTTCAATGCTCCCTCGATTGCCTCTCCGCCGCTGTTGCAGAAGAAAATTCGATCCATTCCGGACACTCTTTTCAGCGCTTCGGCCGCCTCTTTTGTCCTTGTATGATAGTACAGGTTGGAAGTGTGCGCCAGATGATCGATCTGACTTTTCAGGGCCTGATTCCATTCCTCATTTCCGTATCCCAAGGAATTGACTGCATAACCGGCCGCAAAGTCCAGATACGCTTTTCCTTCCGTATCGTACAGATAGGCACCCTCTCCATGATCGAGCACAATCGGAGCCGGATTGTAAGTGTGCACCAAAGCGTTCTGTACTGATTCCATATATGCTTTATCCATGATAATACCGACACTCCTTGTCATTTAAAATCGCGGTACCGATTCCCTTGTTCGTGAAGATCTCAAGCAGCAGACAATGAGGAATCCGTCCGTCCAGGATATGAATTCTTGAAACTCCGTTTTCCAGCGCGTCGATGCAGCTTCTAAGTTTTGGTAGCATACCGCCCTCGATGTAGCCGTCGTTAATCAGACGGATCGCATCCTCCGCTGAAAGTTCCGGAATCAAAGTCGCAGGATCTTTCGGGTCTTTATAAACACCTTCAATATCTGTTAAGAAAGCCAGCTTTTCTGCCTTGACCGCCTTGGCAATCGCACAGGCCGCCTCGTCCGCATTGACATTATATGCCTGGAAATCGTTATCCAAACCAACAGAGCAGACAACCGGAAGAAAGTCTTTTTCCAGAAGATCAAAGAGAATCTTCGGCTCCACGTCGCAGACACTTCCCACATAACCAATGTCTTCGCCATCTACATATTTTTTCGTTACCTTTAACAGACCTCCATCAATTCCGCTGACACCAATGGACTTGATTCCAAGCTCTTCTACAAGCTGTACAAGCTTTTTGTTGACTTTGGAAAGTACCATCTCAGCGATCTCCATCGTCTCCTCGTCCGTCACACGGAGTCCATTCACAAACTTTGTTTCCTTACCGACTTTGTCCACCCACTTACTGATTTCCTTGCCGCCGCCGTGTACAATAATCGGCTTGAATCCGCAGAGCTTCAGCAGTACGACGTCCTGAATGACTCTTTTTTCCTGCTCTTCGTCAAGCATAGCGCTTCCGCCGTATTTGACAACGATGATTTTCCGGTTGAACCGCTGGATGTACGGGAGGGCTTCGATCAGAACTTCCGCCTTGTCCAGATACTTCTGCATACTCTTATCCATTTTTCCTACCTCCTAGCTTCTGTAGTCCGCATTGATTTTAATATAATCGTATGTAAGATCGCATCCCCATGCGGATGCTTCTTCTGTCCCCATCTTAATATCGGCAATGGCTGTGATTTCCGGCTGGGAAAGAATTTCCGTCGCCTTCTCCTCGCTATAGCCTACTGCCGTGCCGTCCTCTGTAATCTGAATCTTGCCTGCCCTGCTCTCAAAGAACAGATCCACTTTCTCTGGATCAAACTGTGCTCCGGAGTAACCCATAGCGCAGAAGATCCGTCCCCAGTTGGCGTCGTGCCCTGCGATGGCAGTCTTCGTCAGATCTGAGCAGACGATGGATTTTGCCAGCGTTTTTGCCTGCTCTTTCGTCTTGGCGCCGATCACTTTCGCCTCAAACAGAGCGGTAGCACCCTCTCCGTCCCCGGCGATCTTCTTTGCCAGGTAGACGTTGATCTCATGGAGCGCTTCTGTAAACGCTTCATAGTCCGGTGTTCCCACCTTGATTTCCTCGTTTTGGGCCGCACCGTTTGCCAGGAGCAGCACTGTGTCGTTTGTGGAAGTATCTCCATCCACGGAGATCATATTGTAAGTATTCTGCACGTCCTCACTCAGCGCCTTTTGCAATGCCTCTTTGGAGATCACAGCGTCTGTCGTAATAAAACTGAGCATGGTACACATATTCGGATGGATCATTCCGGAGCCTTTTGCCATACCGCCGATCGTCACAGTCTTTCCATTCACCTCAATCTGGGCTGCCAGCTCTTTTTCCGTTGTATCTGTCGTCATAATCGCTTTGGCTGCCAATGTACCATTTTCGATTGTCCCATCCTTCTTCCGGGCTAGCGCTTCCACGCCTGCCCGGATACGGTCAATCGGAAGCTGACGTCCGATCTCTCCTGTGGAGCCAAGCGCTACGCTGTCCGTCGGGATTCCCAGTGCCGCTGCTGCTGCCTTTGCGGTCTCTTCACAGTAGTACATCCCTTCCTCTCCGGTACATGCATTGGCGATTCCGGAATTGACAACGACCGCCTGAACCGGTCTGCCGGAATCTACAAGCTGTCTGTCCCACCTGACCGGAGCTGCTTTGACCACGTTTGTCGTAAACGTCCCCGCCGCCACACACGGTATTTCACTGTAGACAAGGGCCATATCTGTCCTGCCCTCGTATTTGATCTTCGCCGCGGTACTGGCTGCCTCAAAGCCTTTTGCCTTTGTCACTCCACCTTCTACTATCTTCATCTTGCCGTCCTCCCGTCTTTCTTCTTTCTAAAACATGATTATTCAATAAACACAGTGATGTTTTCTTCATTCAAAGTAAAATCGTAATAATTCAGATCTTCCCGCTTCGTCCAGCCAATACGGTTCCAAAACGCATTTCCTACATCGTTCTTCGTAAATGCGATGAGGGACACCTTGTTAATCCCTTCTGCCTGCAACGCCCTCATGGACGCCCCCACCATCTGCCGGCCGATGCCATGTTTACGGTAGGACTCCTCAACACAGACATGGTAAAAACAGCCCCGTCTCCCATCGTGTCCACAGAGAATACAGCCTACGATTTTACCATCCTCTTCTGCCACTACGCTGGATGTAGGATTTCTCTTCAAAAACCGCTCTACCCCTTCTCTGGAGTCGTCAATACTTCGGATTCCGAATCCGTGGATTGTTTTCCAGAGATGGTAGACCTGATCGTAATCCTCGATTGTCATTTCTCGAATCTTCATCTTTCTTTTATGGAAACATCGGCACCAGATTCAGTCCTTCCTTCTCCGGAAGTCCAAACATCAAGTTCATATTCTGTACCGCCTGTCCTGCTGCTCCTTTCACCAGATTATCCATCGCCCCCATCATAATCACTCTGCCTGTGCGCGGATCAATCTGGAAATTTACGTCTACATAGTTACTTCCCTCTACCCATTTGGTCTGCGGGCAGACGCCCTTTTCCAGTACCCGGACAAACTGCTCGCCTGCATAGTAACGGTCGTAAATCTCTTTTACCTTGTCATAGGAAACTTCTCTTTTCAATGAAGCATATGCCGTCACAAGGATGCCCCGATTCATCGGTACAAGATGAGGCGTGAAATTCAGTACCGTCTTTGTCCCAGACGCAAGGGTGAGCTGCTCTTCGATCTCCGGTGTATGCCGGTGAGTCGCTACGCCGTAAGCCTTGATATTTTCATTGACCTCACAGTAAAGATTATCTACCTTAGCTCCTCTTCCCGCTCCGGATGTTCCGGACTTCGCGTCGATAATCAGCGTATTCATATCGATCAGTCCTTCTCTGGCAAGCGGATAGATGGAAAGAATCGAGCAAGTCGGATAACATCCCGGATTTGCCAGAATTCTTGCCCCCTTGATCTTCTCCCGGTTAATTTCACACAGTCCGTACACCGCTTCCGGTAAAAACTGCGGACTTTTGTGCTCGATCTTGTACCACTCTTCATAAACCTTCTGGTCTTTGATACGGAAGTCCGCACTTAGATCGATGATTTTAACTTTGGATAAAATCTCTTCTTTTAATAAAGAAGCACAATACCCCTGCGGCGTCGCTGTGAAGATCACATCCACCTGATTCGCCAGTTCTTCCATATTATCATCTTTGCAGACGCCCTCTACTATCTGAAACAGATTCTGGTATACTGCCGCATATTTCTGATCGATATAGCTTCTGGAACCGTACCATTTGACCTCCACGTCCTTGTGACCCATCAGGATCCGGACCAGTTCTCCTCCGGCATATCCAGTCGCCCCGATGATTCCTGCTTTTATCATATTTTTCGTTCCTTTCTTTCTATAAAATCATATAGAACGCTCCTCTGGAATCGAGCAATGTTACTTGTAGTCTTTAGTATACAACCTGTTTTTTCCTTTCGCAAGTATAAATACGCATCTTTTTTGTATAATTATTCCTATTTCATGAATATTTTTTTGTGAATTATGCATCTATATTAAAAAATCTCATCCCATTTTTCTAATTTCCGCATTTATGTATTGCATAATTATAAAAAAAGGTGTATAGTAACACATGTGAATCGGAACATCAAATTCAGGAGGAATATAGATTATGAAAGAAAAAGTGGTACTCGCATATTCAGGAGGCCTGGATACGACAGCCGTCATTCCATGGCTGAAAGAAACATTTAACTACGACGTCATCTGCTGCTGCATTGACTGTGGGCAGGGGGAAGAATTGGACGGATTGGAAGAGCGCGCAAAGATGTCCGGCGCAAGCAAGCTCTACATTGAAAATATCGTGGATGAGTTCTGCGAAGACTACATTATGCCTTGCGTACAAGCCGGTGCTGTCTATGAGAACAAATATCTGCTCGGCACAGCAATGGCTCGTCCGGGAATTGCGAAAAAGCTCGTTGAGATCGCAAGGAAAGAAAACGCAGTAGCAATCTGTCACGGCGCAACCGGAAAAGGAAACGACCAAATCCGTTTTGAGCTTGGTATTACCGCCCTGGCTCCGGACCTTAAGATCATCGCTCCTTGGAGAATGACTGATCTGTGGACCATGCAGTCCCGTGAAGATGAAATCGAATACTGCAAACAGCATGGTATTGACTTGCCGTTCGACGCAAAACACAGCTACAGTCGCGACCGGAACCTCTGGCACATCAGCCACGAAGGACTGGAACTGGAAGATCCTTCTCTGGCTCCGAACTACGATGATCTGCTTGTGCTCAGTGTGACGCCGGAAAAGGCACCGGATCAGCCGGAAGATGTCACCATCACATTTGAAAAAGGGATTCCGAAGAGTCTGAATGGGAAAGAGATGAAACTGTCCGAGATCATCACAGAACTCAACAGTCTTGGCGGCAAACACGGTATTGGTATCATCGATATCGTAGAAAACCGTGTTGTTGGAATGAAATCCCGCGGCGTTTATGAAACACCTGGCGGAACAATCCTGATGGAAGCACACCAGCAGCTTGAAGAGCTTGTTCTTGACCGTGCGACGCACGAAGTAAAGAAAAACCTTGCCAATAAGCTGGCTCAGGTTGTATACGAAGGGAAATGGTTCACACCGCTTCGGGAGGCAATCCAGGCTTTTGTGACATCCACACAGGAGTATGTGACAGGAGAAGTGAAATTCAAGCTGTACAAAGGCAATATTATCAAGGCTGGAACGACCTCCCCATACTCTCTGTACAGCGAATCCCTCGCAAGCTTCACAACCGGTGATCTCTACGACCACCACGATGCGGACGGATTCATCAATCTGTTCGGACTGCCGCTGAAAGTGCGTGCCATGAAGCTGATGGAAGAAAAACACAACCAAAAATAGTACAACACGAAAACATACAGCCAAACCAGACTTCCGGGGAATCATCCTTCTCCGGGAGTTTTGATATTTTCTGATTTTTGAGGTAAAAGCAAATGCGATTATTATACGGTACGACAAATCCTGCCAAACTCTCTTCCATGAAACAAGTACTTGACAAACTTTCCATTGATATGATCGGGCTGCGTGATCTTAACACTCGGATTCCGGAGGTAGAAGAAACCGGAAACGATCCCCTGGAAAATGCGGTTTTAAAAGCACATGCGTACTATGACACCTTCCATCTCCCTGTCTTTTCCTGCGACAGCGGACTGTACTTTGGAGATCTTTCACCTGATCTTCAGCCTGGAACCCACATCCGCCGGGTCGGCGGGCGCTCCCTGAACGATGAGGAAATGACGGCATACTATGCCAATCTTGCCAGAATCCACGGTGGTCTTCTGACCGGCCGATACAAAAACGCCATCTGTCTTATCCTTGATCCGGAACATATTTATCAGAGTATAGATGAATCCCTATGGACAGAACCGTTTCTCCTGACAGATACCCCACATTCTAAGCGAGTTCCCGGCTATCCCCTGGATCGGCTTTCCCTGGATATCGCTACCCGGAAATACTACTACGATCTCCCGAACAGAGTCGTAGACTCCTCGGCAGTTCACACCGGATACTACCAGTTTTTCCGGGCTCACTGCCATCCAGAACACAGATAGCTTGGGCATATAATTTGCAGTAGATTTCCCACTCTATTCCTGTTAAAATAAATATATAATATCTGCAAGGAGGGAAATCAGTTGGAAAAACTAACTTTAATAAGACCGAACCTCTCCTTTTCCGATGAGATTCGTGCTTACCGTCAGGAATTTCTTGATCTCGGCAGTCCGTTAAATGGCTGCGGCCCCCTGGCTGACATGGAAGACCCGGCCCAGTGGGTAGTTCACACTCAGCGTTTTGAACTCGGAGAAGACATTCCTGAGGATATGGTTCCATCTACCCAATTTATCTATGTAAGAGAATCCGACCAGAAGATTCTTGGAACGATCCAGATTCGTCACACATTCACTCCATTTCTGGAAACTTACGGCGGACATATCGGCTATTCCATCCGCCCAAGTGAACGGCAGAAAGGATATGCAACAAAGATGCTCCATGACTGTCTTCCATACTGCCGCAGTCTCGGCCTTGACCGTGTGTTGGTTTGCTGTATGGATACCAATACCGCAAGCCGAAAAACAATCCTGGCAAACGGCGGTATCTATGACGGTACTGTCTATGAGCCGGAAGGCCAGGTCAACTTTGAGCGGTATTGGATTACAGTAAATGAAGGAAGCCGGTAATATCTGTATGACCTGCTATATACGGATAAAAAGGGAGAAGAAACAATGAAGAAGAAATTATACCTTGTCATTTTGTCCGGTATTCTATTTGTCATTGGTTTCATTTTTATTTATTCTAAAACGGTACACCATGAATATGCCCTGCATGGATGCTATGAAAACGACGACGTTTCCTTTTCTCATATCTCATTCGATATTAGTGAAAACACCTATTATTATGATGAAGTGGACGGAGACTCTTCTGTACATTATACAGGCACGTATGAATATACATACAAATCCAATACCGGGAAAATTCTGACCGGGAAATTGAAAGGCTGGACGATCCGGACGCTTAGCGACAGTCAGATGGAACTGGATACAGGATCGAAAACCATGTCCTTTTCCAGGGTGTCCGATATCCCAATCTTGCATGATGATAAGAATGTCTATGACAGCGGAGAATCACCCCTGTGATTGGCACCAAAAGCAGCCTTTACAATCGTACAACAGAAATCTGTTTATAAAAGCGGTTCATCCAAAACAGACGAACCGCTTTTGGTAATTCTATGTCATTTCCTTCGCTTCTCAAAAAGATACTGGATTCCGGCAATCTCTTTCCCGCCAATTTGTACTGTTTTCTCCAATCCCGTCTCTCCTCCATTGGCCTCATAAAATGTTCTGTTAGGATTTTCTTTCACACACCAAAGGGAAATTTGTTTCTCTTCTCCTAAGACATGCCTCATATAATCCAACATCTGCAAGCCGTATCCTTTCCCCCTGTCACTCTCCTGAAAATAGAGGGTGTCAATCTCCGCATGAAATGCATCCACCTCATGCCCCGAAGCAAATCCTACGATATTCCCCTCCTGTTCACAGACATACAGCTTTGCACCTTTATCGAGCTCTTCTTCCCACACGATTTGCTGTGCATCCAGATTCCTTGCGTCCAATACTTCATCAGGAATGATCCCACGATAAACACTTTTCCACGCCTCCACGTGGATACGGGCAACGTCCGCCAAATCCTTTTTCTCAGCTTTTCGTATCTTCATACTTTTCACCCCTTCCCGTCATAAAACGGTGTCAATCATCCGCTTTGCATTTCCATACCAGATCTTTTCAATCTGCCGCCAGGTAAATCCCGACTTTTTTAACGCCTCGGATAGCAGTGGCATCTCCCCGATATCTGAAATCTCCATCTCTTTCGCCCCGCTAAATCCGTCAAAATCCGTCCCCACCGCCACAAAATCCTCTCCACCGATGCGGTACATATGCCGGACATGTCCGACCATCTCATCGATTCGGCATGAACCGCTCTCTCCCAAGAAATTCTGATAAAAATTCAACCCTGCAACGCCTCCCTTCTCCGCCAAAGCCCGGATCTGGCGGTCAGACAGATTACGAGGATGATCCCGAAGCGCTCTCGCATTTGAATGGGATGCCACCGGAGGAGTCTTACTGTGGGACACCACATCCCAAAATCCACCCTCCGACAAATGGGAGACGTCGACGATCATACCGAGACGGTTCATCTCATCGATCACAGAAAATCCAAACGGTTTCAGTCCTTTTCCCATGTCCTTCAGATCCCGGCTGTTAGGATACCCGATACAGTTTTCATAATTCCACGTCAGTGTGATGAGCCTGATTCCCATATCGTAAAGTCCCTTTACCCGGTCCAGATCCCCGTGGATGACGCCTCCCTCCTCCAATGTCAGAAATGCTGACAGTTTCCCCTTTTTCCGGTTTTCTTCCAGATCAGCTCCTTTTCCGGCAAAAGCGATGTCGTCGGAATAAATCCAGATCTGCTTTTTCAAATAAGCCGCCATTCTTCTGACATATTCATATGCCTGCTCATACCTGGACTTCCCCAGAAATTCATCCATTGCCACAAAACAGGCAAAAAACTGAGCCGCCGAACCTCCCTTTTTCAGTTTTTCTATATCTACTTTCAGATTATTCTTCTTCAGATCCTGACCCGGCGTTTTCTCCGAAAGCAATTCACAGATTGTGTCACAGTGCATGTCAATCAGATTCATAAGAAACGACTCCCTTTCATAAACTGATACCATTATAATCTAATATAATCAGAAAGGAAATCAGATATGAAACAGAAATCCCCTTCCATTGGTATCGTTGTCTGCGCCAGAGAACGCGGACGCGTCTTTGTAAGTCTCCCCTATATTCAGGCGATTGCCGATCACGGTGGTCTCCCCTTTCTGATTCCCTTCTTCGAAGATGCAGACGTCTCTTTTTTCCATGCGTGCTGGAAACGCTGCGATGGTTTTCTTTTCTGCGGAGGCGAGGACGTCACCCCCCTGTTGTTCGATCAGATGCCTTCCCGCCATCTTGGCGCTACGGACTATGAATTCGACCGCTTTCAGCTCGATTTTGCGTCTTTTCTATTCCATCATTCTGACAAACCCGTACTTGGGATCTGCAAGGGGATGCAGATATTAAATCTTGCCTGCCACGGCACGATCTATCAGGATCTGTCCGAAAATCCGAGCTTCTTTAACCATAATCCCAATGCCATGTTTCGGCATGATCCGGTTCACCTGATCCAGAGCGAAGAGCAGACTCTCCTCTCCCACCTCATCGGTAAACAGGCAAAAGTCAACAGCTTTCACCATCAGGCTGTCAAGGAACCCGGATCCGGTCTTCGCGTCTGTGCTGTATCTCCGGACGGAGTGATCGAAGCCATTGAAGACGAATCGCACCCGTTTCTCCTTGGCGTCCAGTGGCACCCGGAATGTATGTACCTTTCCTCCCGGAAAATGAGCCGAATCTTTTCCTCTTTCCTTGAAGCATGCTGATGAATCCTGGCTAATTCTCATCAAGCGACCTTCTATGACAGCGGATCCTATTTTATATGAATCTTTGCTGTTATTCAAACGGATACCGGACGCCCCATCTCTTTCGTAAGCCGTCCATGAGCCGCATCATATACAGGGTTTCGCTGTGAGGCATCTGCGGAGATTCCATTTTGCCGTCCCGGATTGCCTCCATAGCCGCCCGGACTTCATACTCAAATCCCGTGATTTGGGCCGGAACTTTCTCTTCCCTAAGCAGTTTCCGGTCGTTGTCAAAGATCTGGATATGACTGACATTATTGATATTCCATGCAATCAAATATCCCTTGTCTCCATACACGATTCCCGCCTGCTCCGTACCTCCAAGCATACTACTGTGCATCGTTGCCATACATCCGTCTTCAAAGACAAAAGTCACTGTATTCTGAGCATCTACCCCGGTTTCCAGTTTCACGCAGGACGTATCTATGGAGGTGATCTTCGAACTCGTAATCATTCGAATAAACGTCAGCGGGTAAATACCTACATCCAGAAGCGCGCCACCTGCCAGAGCCGGATTCCGCAATCTTTCCACCATGCGGATGTCGTATCCCAGATTTGCGGTAATCATATGTACCTGTCCGATCTCCCCGGAGGAAACCACCTCATCAATCATCTTCCTTGATGGAAGAAACCGCGTCCACATGGCCTCTCCCACAAACAGCTTTTTCTCCTCAGAGATACTCAAAATCTCTTCCGCCTGCTCTGCATTGGCGGTGAACGCTTTCTCACAGAGAACCGGTTTTCCATAGCAAAGCGCCAGCTTCATACACTCATAATGGTGGGAATGGGGCGTCGCCACATAGACAAGATCTACCTCCGGATCCTGTAACATCTCTTCATAAGATCCATATGCCTTTTCCACCTGGTGTTCCTTTGCAAAGGTCTCTGCCTTTTCTAACGACCGGGACGCTACAGCGTACGCCGTGGCGTCCTCCATTTGATTCAGTGTCCTTGCCATAGTAACGGCGATCCCGCCCGCTCCAATAATTCCTACTTTCACTGTATCTGCCTCCTATCGTATTATTTTTATATGATTACAAGCTCTTTCTCCCCGGAAATCCAGCGATCTACCATTCGGCGATCATACGAGGTAACTGTATTCGGGATCTCGCTTTTTGCAAAAAAGCGATGTTCCCACGTCTCATTCGTCTCTTGCAGCAGCTCTCCCATAAACTGGGTAGTATAGAATACAATCCCCGTATAGCAGCAAACGTCCCCATTGGGATAAGTAAGAATCTGATCCGGTCCGGAATAAATTCCAACCAGCTTCAGTTCCCCTACAAGAAGTCCCGTTTCCTCTCTTACCTCTCTTCTGGCAGCCTCCTCAAACGTTTCTCCCGGTTCCATTGCCCCTCCGGGAAGCCCCCAAAGTCCATTATCCTTCCGGCGCTGTAAGAGTAATTCTCCATTCGGATTTTCGATCAGCACTCCACATGCTGTCATCACAAGCGGTGCGTGCCCGATCATCTTCCGCATTGTTCTGATATAATCTTTTTGAAATTCTTCTGGTATGTTTTTCACAGTAAGTCTCCTTTCACTCTGCTTTTATTGTACCAGATTTTCCTCTTAAGACAAGCTGCCGGAATACTCTGTCCTCTTTTTATTATAACTATATCATTTGACAAATTAAAATTAGCCTCATTAGGGTCCGTGAGGCGCAGTTTGTCCAATTTGGCCAGCGTAAGCGTGATATTGATGAAAAATCAGAAAGTTTCATTTTAGTACAGATGTTAAAATATTTTCGTGAATAAAAGAAGCGCATATCATACTGAATGATATCCTTCTTTCATTACAATTTATTCCAGATTATAATATTTTGCTTGCAAGGTATCTGGAAACATTCTAATATTAAGATATATTGTACCATATACTATGAACATCCCGATTCAGTTCCTTGCTTAAATGTTGGCTGTCCTGCGATCTCATCAAAACTCAATGGAAACAAAAAGTTGTACAACTAAGGAGCTGAAAATCAGTCTGTTACACGGGTTTAGACGTACCACTTCCTTTCTGATACTTAAGGATACCACTATCCAACATATAGCCAGTATCCCGTATTCGTTGATTGTAATGAGATTTCCTCATCATTGTCTGTCCCGTAGAGAATTCAGTCTTTGAAAAGGTCCCGAATTCTGTGTGATTGTCCCTCCTTTTCTATTAGGGGTTAAAGTTTATTGGCGTTATCAATCTTCTGGGTAGTATGGATTACTAGTTTCCTTCACTGATATCAAAATCGAATGACCACCTACTACCAAGTAGCAAGATTTCAATTTTGCCAAACTCCTCTTGATACTATCACGTCCTGTAAACTTTCAAATTATATATACCATTCTAATTGTCCTAAATAAAGTTTTGAATAATATGATGTAGTATTCTGTATTAATGCATCATGTGTTCCCTCTTCTACAATTCTGCCTTTGTCAAAAACAATTACCCTATCCGCATCTTTTGAAAATCCTAGTCTATGCGAAATAAAAATAACAGTTCTATCACCAGCGAGATTTTTCACTAAATTGTAAACTTCTATTTCTGATAAAGGGTCAAGATGTGCTGTCGGCTCATCCAAAATCCAAATACTCGCATCCTTCTTTGCAAGCAAGCGAGCCATAGCAATTTTCTGCCACTGTCCTTTTGATAACTGAATACCATTTTCTAAATGTCCCAGAAATGTATTTAACTTATCTGGCAATCCATAAATATAATCATATAAGCCAACTTTTTTTAAGATTTCCCATATTTCCGGATCACTAATATTTTTATTATTGAGCAAAATGTTATCGCGTACAGTTCCCTGATATTCTAAAAATTCTTGCGTGATGACAGATATCTTTTTCAGAGAAGGTGTCATTAATATACCTTCATAATTTTGAATTAAGCTTAAAATCAAATTAGTAAATGTTGTCTTTCCACTGCCATTAGTTCCTACTATAAAAATTTTCTCCCCTTTTTTTATTGTTAAGTTTATATTCTTCAGAGCAAAGACATTCGATTGTGGATAAGAATATGTAATATTTCGAAACACAATGTCTGTATTCTCTACCTTTATTCTATCTTCTGAAGTGATAAATCCTAATATTTCGTTATATATACGGACAAAGTAAGAATTTACTATATCGTCCTGAATATTCTCTTGGATTTGCATAATCATATTTGTAATACTAGTCAATACGGAATTAATAGCAATTATTATTCCTACATCATGTTTTCCCACGGCTACTTCATACATTGTAACTAACAGAATTAATATTCGTGGAATATTGTACAAAACACTAGCTAATTTATTCAAAATCTCTGTTTTTCTATATATTCCAGAAGTAATCTTGTATTCGTTTTCAAATTCTTGATCCCATTTATTTGAAATATAATGATACATCCTATAGAATTTATATTCTTGATGTTCCGTCATATCTCCAGTTAGCTTAAATAAATATTCTTGCTTTTGACTTTTCTCTTTCGTATTTTCCCAAAGCTCTCCGAATATTTTATACAGTGATTGCGCTTTTTTATTGAACAAAAAAAACAAGATAAAATATACTAACACAAATATCCAATAGATTCGGAATAGATAATACAAGTAAATAAAAATTAGTGGTATAATACTAATATAATATAAAGAATTTTTTAAAATACTTTTCATACTATCCAAACCTTTAGTTCTGGTTTCATGGATTTTTAAATTTATATCATGCGTTTCAAAATATTCCCAGGAAATTTTGCTTAACTGTTCATCTAAATTGTATTCTATGTTATATGAAAATTTTAAAATCAATTTGTTTTCAACATATTTCTTTATTGTATCTAGTATTGAAAAACATATCATACCAATAGTGAAACCAGCTATTCCTATTGCTGAATTAGCAAATGTAATTTTACGATTTAATAAATCGTATGCTAAATTCATGTTATATTCGCTATAATACAAATTCAGAAATACATTTCCTGACATTAACAAATATAGCAATATACATATAATATATTCCTTTTTTGCAGCCGTAAATGCCAGTCTATTTACTTGAAAAATTTTAATGTTTAATTTCTCCATGGGTCTTACCTTTTAATAATATCACTAGATTTTAAGAATCTGTATTAATTTTCTACAATGTGCTTTACTATATTATTTAAAAGAACAAATAAAGTTTATAATCCACTTCATGACAAGTATACTTTTATTGTGCTTCATAAATCATTTTTTGGTTTTCATACAATTCATAATATCTTCCTTTCGTTTGCAATAATTGCTCATGTGAACCAGACTCAATGATTTCTCCATTTTCCATAAAATAGATTCTATCTGCTAATTTAGCAAATCCTATTCTGTGTGATATAAGGATTGCTGTCTTATTTTCTATATTATTTCTAAAATTTGCCAGTAGTTCCATTTCTTGAATCGGATCAACAGAAGCAGTCGGTTCATCTAAAATTAAGATTTCTGAGTTTCCCATATACGCCCTAGATAACACAATTTTTTGCCATTCGCCTCGCGAAAGTTCTGTTCCATTACTATCATATTCTTTTCCTAAAATACTATCCAATCCATTTGGCAATTTATCAATTATTGTATCAGCACCTCCTTTTTTGCACGCCTGTAAAATCTTATCTGAATTAGAAATATATTCAATTTTCCCCACTCCTACGTTTTCTTTCATTGTTAAACTATATCGAGTGAACTCTTGAAACCCTACCCCAAATAACCGAAATACATCTTCTTGGTTCAGGTCTTTCAAATTTTTCCCGTTTAATATAATTTCTCCTTCGTAATCTTCTAGTAATCCACATAATACTTTCGAGAGGGTAGTCTTACCGCTTCCATTGTATCCCAAAATACTTATTACTTCTCCCTTTCTTAGAGAAAAATTAGCACTTTTTAAAGCATATCCTTTTTGATTTGGATACTTATAAGAAACACTTTTTAATTTTATTTCATCAAATTCACTAACACCTTCTCTCGCATCATTTGTATTTTTTCTCGTATTTTTTATAAATTCGTCAAATCTCTCTATATATTCAATGTTTTCAGGTAAATCTCCGGTAATTATTTGAATAATTTTGTTACTCTCTGCCATAAGTGTCATCATCATTCCAAATAAAAAAGTAAAATCGCCTATCGACATTTTATTTAAACTTACAAGTCTTAAAAAATATACTGTTAATATTCCTGATAAAACTTTCTGAATAATATCAGGAATCAAAGATAAGAAGAGAGATTTATTTTCAAAACGAATTTTCTCATCCATGAACTGCAAAAAGTAAGATTCCCATTTCTCCAAAAAAGGCAAGCTCAAATTATATACTCTTAATTCTTTTGCATATTTTTTCTCCCCTAATAGCATTGTATAATAATCTGATTTTCTTTCCTTGTTTACAGTTTTTTTATTAATTTCAACACGTTCTCTAACAATATAGCCATTAACGAAATACATTATTACTGCGATAAAAACTATAAAGACAAGAACACTTAAGTTAAAAACTGTTATCGCCGTAATAGTCAATAGCAATTGAATGCCTGCAGCAAATAATTTATTAAATATTGTAAATGCAATTTTAGGCGTATTATTCAAATTTTTCTTGACAAATTCATAGTTATCATAAAATTCCTTTTTGTAAAATGTGTCTTGCTTTTCTTGATAACTATTTTTTTGAAAAATCTTTGTATAGATTTTTTTCGAGCTACTTGTGCACAATAATTCCAAATAATTATTTATATTTGCTGTATTTGAACCAATACAAAGCATACAAAATAAAAAGGCAACAGGAAGGACTATATTGATATTAATTTTCCCTCCTTCGAATGCCCACAATGCTGTATCAGTCATCCATTTAAATGAGTATGTAATTCCAAATCGTGCAAACGCAATAATAATGATGATTGCAAAATTAATTCCCCAGTAAATTGGATTTAACTTTATCGAATTAAAGCAATATTTAATTAGCATTTTCATTGTATTCCCTAGCCACCTCTACTCCATTTTCCCTTATCTTGTCTAATTCCTTTATTTCAAAAACTCCATTACAAAATAATTTTAAATATTCATCAGACACACTTTGCCCAAAAATTAGCGGATCATCTGAAGCAATGGTAACAAGTATATTATTATCATACAACTTTCTAATAGGATGTTCCTTATATGTATTTACTCGTTTTAACCGTATATTACCTGTAGGACAAATATTTAATAGAATTTGTTGTCTTCGAATAAGACTCATAACATTCGTATCATCTACACTCGAAATACCGTGATTAATTTCATCTAATCCTAACAAATCTATTGCTTTTATGATTTCATTCGGACATCCAAATTCCCCTATATGTATTCTTTTTCTTAAATTATATTATTCCGCCTTACTATATAAAGGGACAAATTCTTCAACTGGTAAAACTAATTCTGGTCCTGATAAATCAATAGCTTTTATCCATCCTGCGCTAAATATCTCGTCTAAGCAGTGTTCAATTTTCTTAAATGGAGTTCTCCAATCAAATGAAACCTTCGGCAATAATACTAAATCTTTGGCAACAGAGTCCTTTACCTTTTTATCTACTTCAAAAAATGACATTGTTTTTATACCAAGTCGCAATCCCCCTTGTACATGCAAATATAATCATGATAATAATTAGTATGAATATCATTCGAAATAACATTTCTATTATATTGAACATTTTCTTTATTCTATCTTATGTAACTTTCAATTTATCATTTACCATACAAAATGAAAGTTGTTTATGTATATATCTGTTTTCCAAATTTATATGCTTTTTGTAAATAATCCGTTTTATCTATCTGCGGCTTTCCATTTGTATCCCCACATCCACCAGCCAGCACCATTCCCTTATCATGAAATCCAATATAGTTTACTAGTGCAAACTGGTAGTAAGACACCGCTTGTTCAAAAGTCCAAAAAAAATTATCCGCAGAGGTCATAAGTAATGCACAGTCCTTTATTGGGTATTTCTCATATCGACCAAGCAGCGGATTAGGATCTTCTTCTGCGATACAATAAAATCTTTCGATAAATGCCTTTATCCTTGCAGATAATGTCCAGAAATAAAGCGGAGAAGCAAACACAATACAATCTGCATGTTTTACCCTGGAAGCAATATCATTGAACGCATCTTTTTGAATGCATGGTTTTCCATATCGACATGCATTACAGCCAAGACACCCTTTTACCTCGTTCTTAATAAGAGAAATCACCTCAACAGAATGTCCTGTATCTTTTACTCCTTCCACAAAACTATCAATTAACTGTGCTGTATTTCCTTTCGGTCTGCCGCCACCTTGTATTACCAGAATATCCTTCATAGTTTTCACCTCACTAAATTCTCATTCTTCTTTATCTGTATTATATCATGTTGTTATAAGAATTGTCATTTTGCTTTTGAAAAGCTACTTACTTAGCCTATATTTTGTAAAGGGTGCGTTTCAGCATTGCTTACGCAACAAGCCCTTGACAAAGCATAGACTAATAGGTTTTAGGGTAATTAAGTAGAAATGAAATAGTCTGCTGTTTCATAGCAACAAAAAAGACACTCTATTTCAAATGTCATTTTCTTACAACTCTGTAATTTTCCTTATTTTCCTTTAACTGTATTGCTGATAGATACTGGATTTATGCGGATATTTCCGATTTCTTATCTGCTTTTCTGGTGACAAAAAGGCAGACTTCCTGTACAATAGGAAAAGACTGTAGAACAAGGAGTTTTATTGTATGAGTATTTTAACTGTAGAACATCTGACACACGGTTTTGGTGACCGTGCGCTCTTTTCGGACGTTTCTTTCCGCCTTCTCCGGGGCGAGCACATCGGGCTTGTCGGAGCAAACGGTGAGGGAAAGTCCACCTTTTTTAATATGATTACCGGCCATTTGACACCGGATGAGGGTAAGATTGAGTGGGCAAAACACGTCCGTGCCGGCTACCTCGATCAGCATACCGTTCTGGAAAAAGGGATGACCATCCGGGACGTGCTGAAATCCGCTTTTTCCTGGCTCTTTGATCTGGAAGAACAGATGAACCAAATCTGTGATCGTCTTGGAAGCGTATCTGAGGAAGAGATGATTTCCATGATGGAAGAGCTTGGGACGATCCAGGACATGCTGACCATGCACGATTTCTACACCATCGACAGCAAAGTGGAGGAAGTCGCAAGAGCACTTGGTCTTCTGGATATCGGCCTGGAGCGGGACGTAACAGATTTAAGCGGAGGCCAGCGGACCAAGATTCTGCTTGGAAAGCTTCTGCTGGAGAAACCGGACATCCTTTTGCTGGACGAGCCGACCAACTACCTGGATGAGGAGCATATTTCCTGGCTGAAGCGCTATCTCCAGGAATACGAAAGTGCCTTTATTCTGATTTCCCATGACATTCCGTTTTTAAACGATGTTGTCAACATCATCTACCATATGGAAAATCAGGAACTGAACCGGTATGTGGGAAACTATAGTCACTTCGAGGAAGTGTACGCGGTTAAAAAAGCGCAGCTTGAGGCGGCCTACCGTCGTCAACAACAGGAAATCAATGAACTCAAAGACTTCGTGGCCCGCAATAAGGCGCGTGTCTCCACACGAAACATGGCGATGTCCCGCCAAAAAAAGTTGGACAAGATGGAGAAGATTGAGCTGGGAACAGAGCGGCCAAAACCGGAATTTCATTTCCGTTACGGAAGGACTCCGGGACGTATCCTCTTTGAGACAAGGGATCTGGTGATCGGGTACACCGAGCCTCTCTCCAAAGCACTGTCCATTTCCATGGACCGTGGACAGAAAATTGCATTGACCGGGGCAAACGGAATCGGAAAGACGACACTTTTAAAGAGTATTTTAGGATTGATCCCGTCGCTTAGCGGGTCATGTGAACTGGGTGAAAATCTTCAGATCGGCTATTTTGAACAGGAAGTAAAGGGTGAAAATTCTGCTACCTGTATTGATGAAATCTGGGCCGAATTCCCATCCTTTACCCAATATGAGGTACGGTCCGCTCTCGCCAAATGCGGATTGACAACCAAACATATCGAAAGCCAGATCCGGGTATTAAGCGGAGGGGAGCAGGCTAAAGTCCGTCTGTGCAAACTCGTAAACCGTGATACCAATCTTCTGCTTCTGGATGAGCCGACCAACCATCTGGATACGGACGCAAAAGATTCCTTGAAAAAAGCGCTCCTGGAATACCGGGGAAGTCTTCTTCTGATCTGCCACGAACCGGAGTTTTACCGGGACGTTGTATCGGAAGTCTGGGACTGTACCAAATGGACGACGAAAATCATATAAAAAGACATAAAATCTCCCCGCAGGACTCCGGATCAAACGACCAGTTTGATGTTCCCTGCGGGGAGAATCTTTCAGGATTTTCCGATTCGCCCGGGCTATTCCCGATTTACAATCCGCAAAATGTGGATTGCAAGAAATCCGATCTCTTCGATCCTGACTTCCTTTTTCAGTTCTTGTTCTATCCAGGCACAGATTTTCTCTGCCGCCGCAAATTCTTTCGGATATTTTACCTGAACAAAATCATTCAAATCCGCCTTTACCTGCTCACCTTTTCTCGTCCGCACAAGCATATAGTAGATGTGGCTCATCATCCGGTTATACCCTAAAGAATCCTGCTCCAGATCAATCTGGAAATATTCTTCAATCATGCGGATCCCCTCGTTGATAAGCCTTGTATTATCCAGTGTCTCGGAGACTTTCTCATCAGATCGTGCCGAATGGATGTGCAGGGAAATAAATCCTACCTCATCGTCCGAAATCTCAGCCCCTGTCATCTCCCGGATGATTTCTCTGCCCTTAAGGGCGACTTTATATTCTTTCTCAAATAATACTTTGATATCCGGGGTGAACGGATTCGGAATCTGCATTTTCTCCTCTGCCCGTTTCGCCGCAAGGGCGATATGGTCTGCCAGTGGAAGCAGGGAATCATGGCTGACTTTCTCAAATACCCTCTCCGCTTCCTCCAGAATTCTGCCTGTGGCCTCCAGGTATACCGGCTTGATCCCATTGACGACTTTCAAGGCAGACGTCTGCTTCTTCTTTGTCACCAGCGTATAGATCTTCGCACTTTGTATCATCTTGATCTCTTCGCCCGGATGCTTGCCAAAGCCGATTCCGTTTCCAAGCAGAATGATTTCCCGCTTCTTTTCCTGATCCAGTGCCAGGATTGCATTATTATTTAACACTTTGATTATTCGATACATCTGACATAAGCTCCTTTACAATCAGCAGCTTACGATTTCCGCTATCTCCTCCTGCGCGTTTACATGGCCGGATCTTTTCATCACAACTTCTTCCTCTTCTGTCAATCCCGTGAATACCGCAATGCAGGCTTCGGATTTCGCATGCTCTTTTATATATTGTATATCAAAAGCCATCAGTTTGTCTCCCTTTTTCACAAAATCCCCGTCTTTTACAAACATTTCAAAGCCTTTTCCTTCCAGCTTCACTGTATCCACCCCGATATGAAGCAGATACTCTACTCCGTCAACCGTTGTCAGACCAATCGCATGATTCGTCGGGAATACAAATGTTACATTGCTGTCCTCCGGAGCATAGACCACACCTTCCACCGGCATCACCATATATCCGTCTCCCATCATCTTGCCGGCAAACGCCTCATCCGGCGTATCAGCAATCGGATGCACCTCTCCGGTAAATGGAGAACATAATACTTTTTTCGTTGTCTTTGCTTCTGTATTTTGGGGCGTTGTTTCCCGCACCTCTTTTTCCTCTACGTTTTCTTCATCCGGCGCAAGATACTCTTCATCCGGTGCGTTTACAAGATAGTCTTCCAGATTAGATTTGACTACCGTTACGGACGGGCCATAAATTATCTGAATCCCCTGTCCCTTCTTTACAATTCCGGACGGACCCGTCTGTTTTAGAATTTGGTCGTTCACCAGCTCCGGTTTCACAACAGTACACCGCAGTCTTGTAGCGCAGCAGTCCACATCGGAAATATTTTTCTTTCCGCCAAGTCCCTGCGTGATCAGAATACTTCTCTCATCGCCTGCCGGATCCCCGCTTTTTGTCTGCTCTCCCTGTCTTGCCTTATAATCGGCCTTTGTATAGAGTTTTGTCTCGCCGTCTCCATCTTCCCGTCCCGGAGTTTTGAACTGAAACTTCTGAATCAGGAAACGGAATATTACATAGTACAGGATAAAATAAATAACACCTGCCGGAATAATGAGCATCCAGTTCGTCTTCGCATTACCCTGCAGAATTCCAAAAATAAACAGATCGATCAATCCACCGGAAAATGTCAGTCCCACGGCAATATTTAACATGTGTGCGATCATGTACGCCGAGCCTGCCAGCACGACCTGGACGCCAAACAGCAATGGCGCTACAAACAGGAACGAAAATTCCAAAGGTTCTGTAATTCCTGTCAGCATACAGGTCAGTGCCGCGGAGAGCAGAAGCCCGCCCGCCTGTTTTTTCTTTTCCGGTTTCGCACAGTGATACATGGCAAGAGCCGCCCCCGGAAGTCCGAAAATCATAAAAATAAATTCACCCGAGAAATATCTCGTTGCGTCCGCACTGAAATGTACGGTGCTTGGATCTGCCAGTTGGGCAAAGAAAATATTCTGTCCTCCCTGTACAAGCTGTCCTGCTACTTCCATTGTTCCGCCCACAGCAGTCTGCCAGAACGGAAGATAAAATACATGATGCAGGCCAAATGGAATCAGAGCACGCTTGATAATACCGAAGATCAATGTTCCGAAATATCCGGTTCCCGTCACCAGTCCTCCCAGTGCGTAAATTCCATTCTGCACAAACGGCCATACAAAAAACAGAAGAATTCCGACTCCAACATATACCAGAGTGGAAATAATCGGTACAAACCGGGAGCCACCGAAGAAGGACAGCGCATTCGGCAGCGTGATTTTGTAATACTTATTGTGAAGCGCCGCCACGCCAAGTCCGACGATAATCCCGCCGAACACACCCATCTGCAATGTCTGGATACCAAGTACACTTGCGACCGTACCACTTAACACATCTTCAGAGATGGTTCCGTCTGCCAGCACGGTTCCGTCGATCTGGAGCAGTGCATTGATCGTAACATTCATTACAAGAAATGCAATCATTGCGGAAAGCGCCGCAACTTCTTTCTCTTTTTTTGCCATACCGATTGCGACTCCTACAGCAAAAATGATCGGCAGATTATCAAAAATCGCATTCCCCGCCTTCGTCATAATGGTAAATAGCGCATTTAAAATCGTTCCTTCTCCCAGGATGCCCGTCAGATTGTAGGTCTCGATCGTCGTTGCGTTTGTCAGCGAACTTCCGATTCCAAGCAAAAGGCCCGCAACCGGGAGAATCGCGATCGGGAGCATAAAGCTTCGCCCGATTCTCTGAAGCACACCAAAAATTTTGTCTTTCATGTTGGTCTCCTTTCCCTTCCTGTGACAGCATGTTTTTCCCTGCTTTGTACCCAAACTCAGGAAACTCCCCATTCCCCCATCCCTTTTCTGAGAACAAAAAAGCATGAACTGTCCTTTTTACACTTCGTCTTCTAAACGAAATACAAAGGATAGTTCATGCCTGAAATTCAGTAACACGCTATCTTATTTTCTTTACTGTTGCCAGTATAACGTACACCTGTAGTTCTGTCAATCTTTTTTTAATTTTTCTTTAATTCTATAACCGTATTTGCAATTCTACGTTTTTACCGGGTACTGCCTAATGCTTAACAAGCTTTCGCCCTGAATGGCATCAGCGCCTGCATAAAATATTCTAAATAAAATAGTAGCTCGATGATTATTAGATAGAGACATTTTATTTTCTATTCCCTTTTCTTACTGCTCACGGATGTGTTCCAGCAGCGTTTCCATCAACTGAATCGTATCCTCGACCTCCTCACCAAGTGTCTGCAATTTCGTCTGTACAAGGTAATCTGTAACTGGGTTATCAAAAGCAAAATCCGCAAATGTCAGGAAACTGCTTACTTCCATCTTGAGCTCCGCCGGGATCTCCACGCCTCGCAGAGTCTTCTGAAAATCCGTCAGTTTCATTCTGGACTGCTCAATCAGTCCCTCCACTTCGTTGATTTTGGAATGTTTCACATAAGAACTGATCAGATTTCCACCAAAGATGTCCAGAATTCCCCATTTCTTCGCACTATTTAACTTTGCTCTTACTGCGTATAGACTCGCAAGTGCCTGCTCTCCTGACTCCTCTGCACACCTTAAATCCTCTTTTAAACGAACTTCTCCCATATCGTTTTCCTCTCCTACATTTAATCTGCTGGCTTCTGCCATGAAAAATGCCCATATGAAATAATCATCGGAAGCGCTGAAAAATACCTTTCGAAATTGTAAACAGTCCCCAATACAAAAAAGACTTCTATCATGACATCTGTCACAATAAAAGTCTTGCTATCTCATTTGCTACGGGTACCTCTCGGTACCGGCTGACGATTACAAATCGACCTTCCGAAGAAGGCTTAAGCTACTCCCTTTCCATTGCTTGGAACGACTATAACACATTTGCATTTACTTGTCAATCCGGTTTTCTGCTTTCTTCCCGCATCGTACCTGATTTCTTTGTCTTCTTCCGCTTCGACTATCCGCCTCCACCTCATCTGTATATTCCTTTAGGACTGGCAGTTTGCGGCATCAATCGCCAGTACCAGCATCAGAGCCATCATTTCATCTGCAGAATTAGCAATATCTATTACATAAGTGTCTCCCCAGTGGAAAATCTCTTTCGATATATGCATGACCGGAACCCCGCCAGCATAAGCATCGTACTCCCATCCCATCATATTGCCCTCTACTTCCCATCCATTGTAATCCACTATGTATTTGGGCCGTAAGAATGTTATTTTTCTGGAAACTTTTCCATAAAACTGACCACCTACATAAACCTCAAAGGTCGGGAGCAGGTGAAGCAGCTTTTCCTGAATCAGACCGATCTCGTTCTGAGAACTATCAAACACTCTCAATCTGTGTCCGATAGAGAAAAAATCTCCCTTTACAAAGTAACGGACATTCCCATCCTCATCGTAAATATCATAGGTATCCGTCCATGAAAATACCCTTTGTTTGATTAACAATTTCATACTTTTTCTCCTTTACTTTTTTCTTTTGCACATAACATAGTTTCTCAGAGTGACTCCACTCCGCTTTACTTCCTGTTCCCGTATCACCTCGTACCCCCTTGATTCAAAAAACGGCCGCGCCGTGATGGAAGCGTAAGTTTCGAACCGATGCACTCCAGATTGTCTTTCCAGTTCATTGCAGATCGCCGTGGCGATATGTCGTCCCTGGAAGTCCCGGTGGACATACAGCCGGTCCAGATACCCGGTTTTGTCCATATCCCCAAATCCCACAATCTGTCCGTCTAGTTCTGCCACCACCGTCCGGTGACGTAAAAAAGACGCATTCCATGCTTTCAAATCTCTCTTTTGGGGCGCCCAGACATCAAGCTGAATCTTGGTATAATCAGCCACATTGACAGTATGTACAGTCTGGTAGAAAAGCTTTGCCAGTACCGGGCCATCCTCCTTGCGATACTCCCGAATCCTGAGACTATCGCCTTCCTTTTCTCCTCCTATAAGCATCTCTTACTCCTCCTGATGGATATACATCCTTGACATCTTCTCTTCTCCGTCACCTTGAGCCATACAATAGAATTTCCATCCATAACGCTCATAGAATGTATCGTGATCTGTGATGAGATAAAGAGTGGAGATACCCCGTGCTTTCATATCCCCACATACATAAGCCAGCATGTTTCCGGCAATTCCCCGGCGCCTGTATGGCTCTTCTACATACACGGCACAGACGTTAGGCGCCAGATCTTTCCGATCGTGAAAATCATTTTCAATCACACCAAGCCCACCGATGATCTCCTTTCCCCTGATTGTCAGATACCACTGGGGAACTGCCGCTTCCCCCGTAAGGCTTTTCTCCATACTTTTCTCATATTCCTCCAGAGGTACCTTCCACTTTTGATGAAACCAGTCTGCCGCCTCCTGTTTTCTCTCTGGGGATTCTCTCAGATTGATGATCCGAAATCCATTTATCATAACACTTTGCTCTCCTTTTTATCTTCGCTGTTATATTCAACTTCTACTGCTTAAAATTATAGAAAAAATGCTCTTGATCTTCCGGTAAAATCAAGGATCGCTTACTGTCTGCTTCCGTAATTGGACGAATCGGTCTGCACGGATTTCCAAATGCCAAGTAATGTGCCGGGATATCTTTCGTCACTACACTTCCCGCACCGATCACAGCCCCATCCCCTATATGGACTCCGCCAAGAACAACCGTGTTGCATGCAATCCACACTTGATTCCCAATCACGATCTCCGGAGCATATTCTGCCATTGTAGTTTTCCCTTCCTGATTCAGTCCCATCCTTTCCTGGGAAATCAATGGATGAGAGGTCGCCATCAAAGAAACATTTGGTCCAAAGCAAACATGATCTCCAATTATAATTTTCCCGTCATCCATCACAGTTAAATTAAAATTGGCAAAAAAATTTTCTCCAATAAAAGTATGCGAACCGTAATTAAACTGAACAGGACCCTGAAAATAAAACACCTGTCCTACCTTTCCCAGCATACCCCTGAGAATCTCCTCCCGCCGCGGGTCATATTCATCCAAAACATTATACTGCCGACATGCTTCATGCGCTTTATGCTTGATTTCTCTTAGCTCCTGTTTTCTCGGATCAAACATATAACCTGCAAAAATTTTTTCTTCCTCTTTCATAAGCCTCTCCTCTTTTCTACTTACTATCCATTTACATCTGTTTCCTCACAATTCGGTACTCGTCTCCATTATGGTAATACGGACAAGAGTAATGAGGCTCTAGCTGAAGTCTCATATAATCATCTTCGTCCATGGCAACGTCACAGATATATTCGCCATATTCCTCGTCAAAAATATAATAAGCACAACTATTGCAGCTTTGCGTCGATCCTTTCCGCATGATTTTACTCCCTTCTCCCTATCTTATTATCATCAGTGTATCATATACCGTATTCCAAGAAAAGTATTTGATTTTCCCTGAAAATGGTGTAAAATGAAAAAAACCGGATAAAAGGAGAATCTTATGGAAATCAAAGAATTTTTTCGATCGAAGGACCGGACACACTGGCTTGCAATGATTCAAACATGCGACTGGCCCGCCGGACAATTTCTGTATGAACTGCTGACCACGAACCAGATACATAAATTTTGCGGAGAACATGTGAGACTGTTTCTTTTGACAGATGGCACAAAACTTGCGGCATTTTGTACCTTATCGGATGTAGATGATATCAAAAAGACGGACAAGTCTCCATGGATTGGATTTGTCTATACCTATCCTGCTTACAGAGGGCGCCATTACATGAGAACGCTATTAAATTTTGCATGTGAAACTGCCCGAAATGATGGGGCTGAAGAAGTGTTCGTTGCCACCGGGGAAACCGGACTTTATGAAAAATATGGCTTTTCCTTTTACGACATGATGGAAAATGCCGTAGGTGTGCAATCTAAGGTGTATCGGAAAGAGCTGTCTTGATCCAAAAATCATTGGTCTCTCAAGCTTATCTGTTTGCCTTTGATTTTACTCTTACAAACCAAAACAAGGGCAACTTTTCATTGATAATAATTTCCTTCCTTTTTCCCGATCATCATAAGCCATCGTTGATGAAAATATATTTCTCCATCTTTTTGATAAGAATGAAAACCTGTTAATCCATTGCCTTTCATTTCATCTGTAAGCCGTTTGGATATGTCTGCGCATATCTCCGCAGGTGTATTTGTGAGATTTCGCCAAGCGGATAACGAAACAGGAAGTTCCGTGCACTCCAATGTCATAATGGACAAACAGTTCTTTCGGAACATTTCTGTAAATTCCTCCTTGCTCAATTTACGCACATGCGAGGGATCACGCAATGTTTCTATCTCATTTTCTGTATTACGCAATGCTTCTTCGGCCGCTTCCATATCAATGACAACCAGCTTACCACCTGTTTTCAAAACCCTTGCCATTTCTGAAAAACAACATTTTGGATTGGGAAAATGATGAAAAGCAAGGCGAGAGATTACAATGTCAAAGCTGTTCCTTTCTTCGGTACGAAAAATAAGGACATATCTGTTTTTTCTAATGTTAACAACTGCACTTTTTTCTCAATGCCGCCGGCATATCCTGTCAGGCTTCCGTTCGTACCGACAACACGATGACAGGGAATAATGAGAGAAATAGAATTATGTCCCACAGCACCGCCGACAGCTTGTGCAGACATTTTAGATAGCCCTCTTTGTTGTGCTATTCTTTTCGCAATTTCACCGTAAGTCATTGTCTTTCCAAATGGAATAGTCAACATCACTTCCCATACCGCTTTACGAAACGGCGTTGTCTGCATAGATAGCGGCGGCGTGAAATCGGGCGCTTTACCACTAAAATAAATATTCAGCCAACGGGCAGACTGCTCAAATATCGGCAAAGACTTTTCTTCATAGTGTTTCGGAAGTGTATCGCCAAAATATTTTTGTCCGTCAAACCAAAGGCCTGTAAGTTCTGTTCCATTACTGGAAAGTGTGATACCTCCTAAAGGTGAATCATAGTGATTTGTATAGGTCATAAGCTTATACCTCCATATATTCATCAGAGTCCGCAGGGGCTTTTATTCTATCAGACATGGTATAGGTGTGGTCTATCCCTGTTTTGGATTGCTCGTAATTTTTCGTGTTCGTTCACTTTTCTTATTTCCTGTTTTGGGAGCGTAATCTTTCATTATCCGTTTTCTCCCAAATGCCCTGTAAATCAAAAACACCACTTCGTACTCTCACCGCAAAATCCATGATATACTCCGCTTTTTTGAAAGTCATTCCAAAGGCCTGTAAACGTTCAATCCCTGCAGTAAGAATGGTATCGTCATTTACTACGCCAAGATTTTCTTTCATTCTCTTCCATATTGTTGCTTGTGCCTTTGTAGAAATTTGCTGACCAATAATATGATGAATAACCGAAGAAAACAAATCGCCGTCAACCTCACGCTCGACTTTTCCGATTTTATCGATCACTTCCGCAAGGCATTTATCTTTTTGTTTTAAGTATGTAATTTCTTTTTCACCATACTGGAAAAACATACCCGCTTAACCCCCGACTTGGCTCTACTCTTATTAAACAATATAATAGTATCATAATTTAAGACAATGCAATACCAAAATATCGTCCAATACTATCATAATATATCCAAACAAGGACACAACAAAATAACACACACATAAAAACGGCTACAGCAACTCTATTTATATAGCAACATTTCGTTGCATTTCATCATTAAGATACGTTTTGTTACAATCTCTGAATTTACAGCAAAAAACTGATATACTGCTAAGAAACTGGAGGTATGTTATGGCAAATGTACAGCTTGCAAAAAATTTAAAAACACTTCGCAAAAAATACAACTATACCCAGCAAGACGTAAGTACTTTTTTGAATATTACCAGACAGGCATACTCTCACTACGAGCAGGCACTTCGGGAGCCGGATCTGAATACACTGGTTCATCTCTCCCGATTTTATCAGGTCACTTTGGACGAACTTATTGCAGGCAACATTCATGCCGACCAGATCCGGGAATCTATGCCCATCTATAAATACCGTCATAGCGAAACTGTCGATCACATCCACACGCTATATCTTACGGATCAGGAAGTAAACCTGATCGAAAATTTCCGTGATGCAAGTGAAAATGACAGGCAGATGCTCCTGATCTTTCTGAACAGAAAACCATAACCATCTGCACTACCCTTCCAACCGATTACATCCTTTCGGACATATAGATTCATCACGTAAAAAACCTGACAGTTCCTTATCCTAAACCGCCAGGTTTTTCCATTTTCACCCGTCATATCTTATTTTCTTTTAAACAATCAACATCGCGTCCCCAAAGCTGAAGAATCGATACTGCTCCTTTACCGCCTCTTCATAAGCATGGAGCACATGCTCTCTTCCCGCCAAAGCGCTGACCAGCATAATCAGCGTGGATTCCGGCAGATGGAAGTTTGTCAAAAGGCAGTCCAGTACTTTGAACTGATATCCCGGATAGATGAAGATCTCTGTCCATCCGCTGCACTCCGATAGCGTCCCATCTGGCTTTGCCGCAGACTCAATGGTCCTACAGCTCGTCGTACCCACACAGATGATACGGTGTCCTTCCCGTTTGGCCCGGTTGATCTTTTCCGCCTCGGATGCCTCGATATGATAAAATTCTGAATGCATATGGTGTTCCTGAATATTTTCCACCTTGACCGGACGGAATGTACCAAGTCCCACATGGAGAGTGACATGGGCGATATCCACACCACTTTCTTTGATCTCTTTCAGAAGCTCTGGTGTAAAATGTAATCCTGCTGTCGGCGCCGCCGCAGATCCGCTGTGTTTTGCATACACGGTTTGATAACGGTTCTTATCCTCAAGCTGATGGGTAATGTACGGTGGGAGAGGCATCTGTCCAAGCTGATCCAAAATCTCCTCAAAAATCCCCTGATAAGAAAACTGAATCAGACGGTTTCCCTCTTCTACGACGTCGATCACCTCACCGATAAGAAGGCCTTCTCCAAAACTGATTTTTGTACCCGGTTTTGCCTTTTTCCCTGGCTTGACAAGAGTCTCCCAGATATCATTTTCCTTTCTCTTTAAAAGTAAAATTTCGATCTTAGCATCGGTTCCGATTTTGGATCCGATCAACCTTGCCGGAATGACTTTCGTGTCATTAATCACCAGGCAATCCCCGGGCTTTAGATATGCTTTGATATCCCGGAACATTCTATGTTCGATCTTCCCGGACTCCTTGTCAAGGACAAGGAGCCTGGAAGCGGATCGGTCTTCCAGCGGATCTTGAGCGATCAATTCTTCGGGAAGTTTAAAATAAAAATCTTCTTTTTTCATCATGGCCCGATTCCCTCTTTACTGTCTCAGCTCGATTCCCATACTTTCCAGACCGTTCAGGATTTTCTTCATAGCCTTTGTCACGTCAGCATCCTCAAGCGTTCTGTCTTTTGCACGGAATACGATGGAATATGCAACGGACTTATGTCCTTCTTTAATCTGAGCCCCTTCGTACAGGTCAAACAGATGGTAGCTTTCCAGAATGGAACCACCTCTCTGCTCAATCATTTCCTCGATTTGTCCTACCAGAATTTCCTTTGGTACAACCATACTGATATCTCTGGTCACAGCCGGGAATTTGGCGATTCCTGTGTACTTTCTGTCAAAGGTTGCACGTACTATAATCTCCGGCATATCGAGAACCGCGACATAGGCGCGTCCGCCGATTCCGTAGTTTTCCGCCACGGCCGGATGGACTTCTCCAAGATAACCTACTACGGTTCCGTCATAAAGAATGTTCGCTTGTCGTCCCGGATGGAGGAACGGCTTTCCTGCATTTGGATCGTATACTTCCTTTTTGTGCATACCGATTTTTTCAAAAAATTCTTCTACAACGCCTTTCATACTGAAGAAGTCTCCCTCTCCGTACATACCAAGGGTAAACTGCATTCTCTCTTCCGGAAGTTCTGTGAGTGGAAGAGTCTTCGGCAGATAGATATTACCAAGCTCATACAATCTGACGTCTTTATTTCGCCGATTAAAGTTTGTTGCAAGAGAAGTCAACATTCCATTTAAAGAAATCGTACGCATAATACTATAGTCTTCTCCCAGAGGATTGGAGATCTCGATTGCCTGACGTTCCGGCGCGTCCTCTGGAAGCAAAAGCTTATCAAATACTTTCGGACTTTCAAAAGAGTAGCTCATACCCTGGCTGAATCCACAGAATTCCGCAATATTTCTTGCTGCCGCCTCAATGCGCTGTTTAAACGACAGTTTTCCGATCGTCGCCTCTCCTCTTGGAAGGGTGGTCGGAATATTGTCGTATCCATAAAATCTTGCTACTTCTTCTGCCAGATCCGCAAGGCGGAAAATGTCCTGGCGGAAAGTTGGCGCTACGATCTCATTTGTTGCTTCATCGTATGCAAGCTCTACCTTCTCCAGATAAGCAATCATGTCTTCTTTGGAAATATCAGTTCCCAAAAGCTGATTGACGGCGTTTTCGTCAAACGGCACCCGTACAGGCTCCTTTACCTTGCTGTAAACATCCACAATCCCGCCTACCACTTCTCCGGCTCCCATCTCTTCTAAGAGCTGGCATGCACGGTCGATAGCTGCTTTTGCATTATTCGGGTCCAGTCCCTTTTCAAACTTTCCGGATGCGTCCGTACGCAGTCCCACACGTTTGCTGGATTTCCGGATGTTGGTTCCATCAAAACATGCCGCCTCAAACAAAACGGTGTGAACATGATCTGTAATCATGGAATTCTCCCCTCCCATGATTCCAGCGATTCCGATGGATTTTTCTCCGTCGCAGATCATCAGGACATCCCGGTCAAGCTGTCTTTCCTGTCCATCCAGTGTGGTAAATGTCTCACCGTCTTCTGCATTTCTGACAATGATCTGATGTCCCGCAATCGTATCCAGGTCATATGCGTGCATCGGCTGTCCGTATTCTTCCATCACATAATTGGTAATATCAACCAGATTATTGATCGGACGGATACCAACGGAAGCAAGTCTTCTCTGCATCCATTCCGGTGACGGGCCGATTTTGATATTTTTTGCCACTCTCGCACAATAACGCGAGCAAAGTTCCTGATTCCTTACTTCTACCTTGATATAATCGGAAGCATCCTCGTCGTTTCCAGTCTCTGGTACAATCGGAGGATAAAAACTTTTTCCAAAAGTTGCTGCCGCCTCTCTTGCGATTCCTATGACGCTGAAACAGTCTACACGGTTTGACGTCACTTCATATTCAAATACCGCATCGTGCAGTCCCAATACTTCCACTGCGTCCGCTCCCACTTCCACGTCGTCCGGGAAGATATAGATTCCGTTTTCCGGCGCTTCCGGGTACATGTCTCTTGTAGAGCCCAATTCCTCGATAGAGCACATCATGCCACAGCTCTCCACGCCTCTTAATTTCCCTTTTTTGATCTCAATACCGCCTTTTGTCAGGCTTCCGTCGTGGCCGCCTGCCACTCTTCCGCCGTCCAGAACAACCGGGACTTTCTGTCCCTCTTCTACGTTCGGGGCACCTGTCACAATCTGAATCTTTTCACTTCCGATATTAACCTGGCAGACGACGAGCTTATCCGCATCCGGATGCCGTTCGATCTTTTCGATCTGACCGACTACGATCTTATCAAGATCCGCGTCCATCTTTTCATATCCTTCTACTTTCGTTCCGGACAGCGTCATCGCATCGGTATATTCCTGCTCTGTCACATTCAAATCCGGAACATATGCTTTTATCCATGATAATGATGTATTCATGTTGTCTGTTCTCCCTTCCTCTTAGAACTGCTTTAAGAATCTGATGTCGTTTTCGTACAGCAGTCTCATGTCGTCGATTTCGTATTTCAAAAGGGCGATTCGCTCAAGCCCTACTCCAAACGCAAATCCGGTATACTCATTCGGGTCGATACCACACATTTCAAGAACGTGTGGATGTACCATCCCGCAGCCCAGGATTTCGATCCACCCAGATCCTTTACAGAAACGGCAGCCTTTGCCTCCGCACTTAAAACAGGTCACGTCCACCTCGGCGCTTGGCTCTGTGAACGGGAAATGATGCGGACGGAATTTTGTCTTTGTCTCCGGGCCGAACAGCTCTTTTGCAAACACTTCCAGCGTCCCCTTTAAGTCAGCGAAAGAAATATTTTTATCGATAACCAGTCCTTCAATCTGATGGAAAGATGGGGAGTGGGTCGCGTCCACCTCGTCAGAGCGGAACACACGCCCCGGAGAAATCATACGAATCGGAAGTTTACCCTGTTCCATGACACGGGCCTGTACCGGGGAGGTCTGGGTTCTGAGGACGATATCCTTGTTAATATAGAACGTATCCTGTTCATCCTTTGCCGGATGATCTGCCGGAATATTGAGTTTTTCAAAATTATACAGGTCGTACTCAATTTCCGGTCCCTCGATGACTTCATATCCCATTCCCACGAAGATTCTCTCCACCTCTTCCTGGGCGATCGTGTTCGGGTGACGGTGTCCGACTACATTTTTCTTAGACGGAAGGGTGACGTCGATCACTTCTGCTTTTAACTTTTCCTCCCGGATCTTCTCATCCATCTTTTTCTTCGTCTCATCCAGAATACTTTCGATCTCCTGGCGAACTTCATTGACCATCTGTCCAACCTTAGGACGCTCTTCAGCGGCAACATCCTTCATTCCTTTAAGAACGGCCGTAAGCTCTCCCTTTTTTCCTAAAAATCTGACTCTTACATCATTTAATTTTTCCGGCATATCAGCAGAATGGATCTGCTTTAACGCCTCTTCTCTGATACTTTGAAGCTTTTCTTTCATGTTGTTCCTCCTTTAACTACCAATATCTGTTTCACAGGGACTTCTGATATATTACTTGATTTTCAGTAAAATAAAAAACTCCGCCCCAAAAAGGGACGGAGAATCAATCCGCGGTACCACCCTGATTCCTGCGTAAAAAGACAGGCTCTCTTCCTATGCGTAACGTGCACGTTGACGTCATTTCTTACTACTTGTTCGGAAATGCGGCTCCTGCGGGAAATTCAGTATATCTGTCGAATAGAAAGGAGCTTCCAGCCTCCGGCCCCTTCTCTCTGGCAATGATCAGATACCCTACTGACACATTCACAGCCTTTACTATATCTTCTTTATTTTAAACATCCCTTTCCCCTTTGTCAAGACCGGATCCGCCAAATCTCACTGTAAAAGTCAAAGTCCAGCCCAAATGTGACTTTGTGCATGACTGAACTGTTACCTCTAAATTCCCGTACCGGACGCTTCGTCCAGATACCGGATTTCAGTTGCAGTGCGGCTTGTAAAGACACTGTCATGCTCCACAAAGACCATTGTCGGCTGGCGGGAAAGAATCAGCTCCTCTATCTGAATCCTCGTAAAAATGTCGATATAATTGAGCGGTTCGTCCCAGATATACAGATGGGATGGTTCACAGAGGCTTTTTGCCAAAAGAATCTTTTTGCGTTGTCCCTCGCTATACTCCTCCAGCCGTTTGTCAAACTGATCTCTGGAAAGATCCAGCTTTCTAAGCACCGCCCGAAACAGTGCCCGGTCCAGCCCTGCCCTCTCTTCCATCTCCTCCAAAGTTCCTTTCAAACCGGAAGAATCCTGGCTGACAACGGAAATCTTCAATCTGCTGCCAATACGGATCTGCCCCGCGTCCGGCTCTTCCACCCCCGCGATCAGCTTCAGGAGGGTAGATTTCCCACAGCCGTTTCTTCCCTTCAGGGCGATCCGGTCGCCACTGCGGATTTCCAGAGAGAATTCCCGAAAAATCTGTCGTTCTCCTCTGGCAAAGGAGATTTGATCCACCGTCACCAGACGCTCTTTGTCATAGACAAGCGGAAACATTTTCAACGCTTCTGTTTCCTCGATATTTTTCAACAGTCCGGCCTTTTCCCTTGCCGCCCGCTCCATCCGATGCTCCAGTACCTTGGAACGCTTCATCATCTTGGCCGCTTTGTGTCCGATCGCGCCACGGTCCGGCTTTAAGCCTCCTATCCTGTGTCCGGTCTTTTCCTTCTCCTTTTTTCCGGCCCATCGTCCCGCTTCTCTGGCAGCGTCCTCATAGTGCCGGATTTCTTTCTTTAATTTCTCGTTTTTTCCCAACTCCATCTGATCCCGCAGCTTCTTTTCCTGCTGCCACGTACTGAAATTTCCCCGATAGATCCGGATGCCGGAGCGCTCAAGCGCCATTGTATGATCTGTACAGGAATCAAGAAGTTTCCTGTCATGGGAGACAAGGAGAAATCCCTGTTTCTTCTTTAAGTAGGAGGCAAGCATCTCTCTTCCTCCTTCGTCCAGATGATTGGTCGGCTCGTCGATTAACAAAAAGGCATGCTCCTTGGCAAACAGTACCGCAATCTGAATCCGGATCTGCTCTCCCGGACTGAGCGTCCCGTATCGCCTCTCCAGTATCCCAGCGTCCATACCCATCCATTCCATCTCTCTTAATACCTTCCAGAATTCATACTCCGGATCAATCTCTTCCAGAACTTCCATTGCTGCTCTGTCTTTCTCCCGGATCACGGTCGGAAAATACTCCGCCGTCTCTGCCATCTGAATGTTACCTCTGTACGGGTATTCCCCCTTGAGAAGCTTTAAAAATGTTGTCTTTCCCGTCCCATTTCTGCCAATCAGACCGGTCTTCCAGCTTGTGTCCAGAAGGGCATTGACATGATCAAAAATCATCTCATAATGGGTGTCATAGGAAAATGTAAGATCTGTAACCTGAATCTGTGACATGATATCATCCTCCTTTACGGCACACACGCAGAAAGCTGCATACCTCCGGACCGCTGCCATAAAAAGAAGCCATGAAAAGCTCCTCTTTTCATGGCCGCTGCCTGTTCTTCATCAAATATAGAAAAAAGAATGTCGCTTCCTGCAATGCGTACACACAGAATCTGCCTCTCGCATCTTCCGTGTACTTATCTGTTTCATTGTCTTAAAATTTGCAGGAAGTATCGATCATCCTTTCACCTCATTTCTGTAACTTTGCGCTTTTAGTATACTGTCCGAGATGTCTTCTGTCAAGTCTTATCCTGATCATTGCAAAAGATTACCAAAATCCCGCACATCAGGATCATGTGGAAGGTCTTTATCCAGATTGTCACGAAAGACCGTGATATTAATCACGCCGCCAAGCAAAATCATATACATGCAGAAATACAGCCAAAGCATAACTAAAATAATCGTTGTCAGGCTACCGTACATGGTCGAAAACCCTTCAAAAATATCCAGATAGACGGAAAAAATCAGGGAAATCACCTGCCATCCGACAGCACTGAATACCGATCCCGGAATCTGATGTTTCCACTTCGTCTTGATCTTCACATCCGGAAGAAACCGATACAACAACATACAGAACAACATCATCACTCCGATTGTCAGGGTCGTCCGGATTCGGATCAAAAACTCCACCGCTTTTTCCAGAACCGGTACATTCATCTCTACAAACACACTGATTTTATTCCCGAATACCGCCAGCAGCAGGCAGGAGATAATCACCAGAAGAAAGAGCACCGTATAAACGGAAGCTCTGAGACGCAGATAAAAATAATTCCTGGTCTCCTTGCTCTGGTAAATACAGTTAAGCCCTGATGTTATGGCAAGTACACCCCGTCCCGCAGACCACAGCGCCACCAGGATCGTCACAGGGATCATCGCCTTAGACTGGCTGTAAACCTCATTGATGATGGAAATCAGAAACGGCGTGACTGTTTTTGGAAAAACTTCTGTCACCGCTTTCATCACATCTGTCCTGGTTACCGGCGTGTACTGTACCATCGTCAGAAGCAGTAAAATAATCGGAATCAGTGACAGCACAAAGAAAAAAGCGGACTGAGACGCATATGCGCCCACATGATTTAGCACAGCCCGGTCTAAAATTTTCTTTATCCATCTCCACTGTTTTCTGATCATAACGTTCCTCATTCCAGTTCATTTCCAGTTATCATACCATCAATTCGCAGCAATTTCCACTCCATTGTAAAACATTTTTAATATCGCTTTATAATCTTTCCCTCTTTTCGCCATTTCATTCGCCCCATTCTGACTCATTCCGATCCCATGTCCATAACCTCCTCCTTCAAGATGAAAGGAGGCCCCGTTCTTCTCAATCGTAAAAAAAGCACTTGGCAAAAGTGCGGCGGATGCCGCCACAGAGCCGTCCTGCTTTTTAATCTCGTATCCGCTTCCCCCAAGAGCGGACCGAATCTTATTTTCCGTCTGAATGGTGGCGGTTCCTTTGTCTCCGGTGACTTTCATCTCCAACGCCACTTCGCCCTCTCCCCGTCTGGTGATCTCGATTTGAGAGATAGTTCCCACATCCTGTCCGGTATTCAGTCCAAAGAGATTGGAAAGCGTATCCACCGGGATATCACAGTTCCAGGAAAACCACGGCAGGTCCTGTTCATAACAGACCCCTTCTTCCTCCACTTTTACAGCTTTTAAATAAGAGTTGGCATCGGACACCTTCGTCCCCCAAGCCTCCACATTCGTTGTCCTGCCGCATGACGTGGAGAAATAGTACGCCTTGACAACTTTGCCCTGGTAGAGAAGTTTCTCCCCGCGCGTTGCATCCACCGCCGCGATGGTTTTCTCCTGTTCCTTCGAATTCCCATAGACCTGATAAGCGGTACTGTCATCTACATTAGCCCTGTACTCTGGATAAGCCTGCCCCTCCATATGACAGTAAGCATAGCTCCTTGCACAGACTGCCTGGGCTTTTAACGCCTCTTCTTCATAGGAAGCTGGCATCTCGCTCGGCACCACGGCATAGAGATACGATTCCAACGGCAGTTCGTTGATTACCGCAATTCCCTGCGCCGTCTGATAGAGCTCCAGCTCTCCCCGGTAAGACGGAATTCCAGAGCCCCGCTTCAGACTGGAAATTGTGATCTTTTCCCCCTCCTTTTTCGGACGGACCCGGATCGTCCCACCCTGAAAGAGCGTATCGTCCGGAGCAATCGTCACAGACTCACCTTCCTTTGTCTCCCGCTTTTCCTTTGTCCCCTCCAAAGTGAGTCCTCCTGCCGCCGAAAGCGAAACATTGGGATGTACCTCTCCAGCATAACCGTTCGTCCGAAGGAGCACCCGGATCACAGTCTTGTCCGCCTTCCCATCTGTTTCCTTCTCTTTCTGGTTTTCTTTCTCCTTTTCCCCGGGCTGTTCCCCGGACTTCTTCTCTTGACTGCTCTCGGCCAGTTCTGTCTTCTCGTCCCGGCTTTCTCCTCCTGTTATCATATGTACGAGCCCCACGCATAAAAAAAGGCTCAAGATAATACCGCCGAAATAATACAGAAATTTCCCATCCCAACGCTTTTTCATCTTCCGCACCTTGTCCGATCACATTTATCTTAATGTATGTCTCTGCTGATTTTTATATGTATCTTTCTGTCCTTTACCCGGACAGAACGTAAAAAGCAGCCGTAAAACGACTGCTCTTTCTCTTTGATGTGTATCCCCCCAAAATGCCGGCTCCTGTATTTTGACTCCTAGCAGTCCGCTAGGTGGGCAACCGCATCTGCTTTTCTGTCTTCCACTGATTAGATGAGGCCTGACATATTACAGAGATAATAGGAATCCCGTTTAAAGTATTGTAGGTTCAAAATTACAAGAGTTATCGTACATTTCAGGTTAGATTTATTATACCGTATCCGCCTTCATCTTTCAATATTTATTTAGAATCCTTTCCCAAAGAGGAACAGAAATTTCTGGAAAAGTCCTTTTTTCTCCAGAATCTTCACCCGCACCTGGCGGCAGAGTATTTTCAATTCTCTATACGCAGTCTTTTCGGTCCTCCCTTTCCCAAACGCTGTCTTCAGCACCTGACGGATTACCGGTTCCGTTTGGCTTCGTTCAATCTGGTACTTCGTTTCTAAAACTGTACAGAATGCTTCCTGTTCTTCCGGAAGCGCTTTATTACCGTCAAATTCCAGCATCCCATAGAGAATCCGGTACATACGCAGATACTTTTCCTCCTTTGTGCGAGACGTGCGGATCTTTTTCCACTGTCTGCCATAAGCGAAGAACAGCCCTGACGCCATCACGAACGCCGACACAGGAACTACCCAGAGGAAGACCGGTATCGCCCCTTCTTTTCCAGAGCTTCCCCTGACGCCCTCCTTCCCGGACCTGGCGTCATTTTCCGGCTGCTTTGGCTCATCTGAAACTTCCGGTATATTTTGCTGTCTGTCAGGTTCCGGGGATGAATCGGTCTGCGGATCCTGGACCTGCACATCTTCTCCTTCCGGATCCTTATCCAGGATGATCTTCTCCAGTCCCTCTAACTGATTCTCATAATATCCCGGCGTCATCTCTGCCGGAAACCATCCGAATCCGGGCAGATAAATTTCTGCCCAGGCGTGAGCGGCATGATCCGTAATCTCTGCCTTGTATGTTCCATCCTCCGTCTCGTGAAAATCCGACGGTCTTGCAACATATCCAGACACAAACCTGGCCGGAATTCCATTCATCCGCAGAAACATTACGCCTGCGGAAGCAAAGTGTACGCAGTACCCCTCTCTGCTTTCATCCAGGAAATACATAATGAAGTCCTCGCCCGCAGGTGTCCGCCCCGGACTTTTTGTATAACTGGCTCTCACATCCAGATAACTTGCCATAGCCTGGACCGTCCCCCGAACCGTACGCCCGCTTAATGCAGTCGCAGTACTCTCCCATTTTGCGCGAAGCTCTTCTGGCACTTCCAGGTACCTGTCATATACAAACTCCTCATATTCCTGCGCTGCATCGGATGGCTCATATGCAATCCCCGAGATATTCTTTTCCATCGCTCCCACGTCACCGGCAAGGATCGCTTCCACCGTGTAAGTACGTCCCTGGCCTTTACTGAAGGTGTCGCCATACATCTGCTCTGTCTGATCGTGTTTATATGGAAGATACCCGTATTTTCGACTGGCTCCTCTTCTTATAATCTCCGCCTTCACAGGCAAAAAGTCAAGTCTGTCCCGGTTAGCGTATGCCATTTCATACTCCCTTTCCCGAACCGTCTTGATTTCCCGTTCGGAAAGGGAGCCGGTATCCCCGGATTTTACCCAGCTATTCTTGCGGTAGTCCGTTCCGATATATCCCTGGAAATAAACGGTACTCTCCGGGCACCCGGAAAGCGTGACCTCAAGCTGGACTTCCCCGCTTTCTTTCATCTCATCGACCGTCCCCATTCTCCCATCTGTTACACCGCCGATGGCCGTCCGGGTAAAAAAATCGGCAATCCGACCCTGCCAGACAATCGGATTAGAAAAGAATGACTCCATCTCCCCCTTCGGTATCACAGCCCCAATCAAAAGTGCGGATGCCGCTGCCAACATAAGGGGCCTTCCGGCACTATCCGGGCTTGCCAGAAGCAGGCACAGTACCGCGCATCCAAAGAACGCCGCACCTTTCATCTGGATTGTCAGACCGTGAAGAAATGGAAAGGAAAACGCCGCCGCATACAGAATCATCGTGATGATCCGCAGTTTCCGGACAGAGCCAGCCAGCATACAGACTGTCAGAAAGATTCCACAAATTCCAAGCAGTCCCCATGTCAGAGCCTCCCCTTCCAGGGAAATCTGAATCCTGCTTTCCTCTCCTTTCATATATGCTAGGACTGCCCAAACAGATCGTTCAAGCATTTCCTTGCCATCCCCGGCCGCCTCGCTTTTCACAAGAAAAAAGCAGATTACCGGGAAGATTCCCACAAGCCTCCCTACTACAGAATCGTTTTCCAGCCAGACATATGGTAGCCAGAAAACTCCAAAAGACACAATCCCTGCCGCAAGCACCGGCATGAGAAAGACATCCCCAAACACCGGCACAAAGGCAAAGATCAGTCCCGATCCTGCCAACGATGCTGATAACAGAAGCCAGAAGCGTTCCCCTCTATTCTTACCCATCGTTTTTGTGTCCATACTCCCTCATCACCTTATATTTCCAATACCGTGCCGCTTAGTTCCTGTACAAACGTGTTCTCGTGAAACCACAGCGTATCCTCCTCTCCACAACGGATGGAGAGATCCCCGCTGATTCTCACTGCTTTCCGGTAAGGTTCAAAAAATTCGTACCGATACATCGCCTCATCCAGCACATCCAGATCAGATACCCGCGTCGAGGAAAGCGCTAAAAGCCAGTCATAAAACGTCTCTTCATCCTTTACAAGAAATCTGCGGAAAATCTGGCTTTCCCGCTCTTTCCACACTGCATAGAATCGACAGGATTCCTCCACAAGGGCATGTCCGACTGATGCCGCCAGATTCAGAAAAACCGTATTCTTTGCGGGAAACCTGTCTTCCTCTTTCCGGGAAAGCAGCACCACCACCGCCGCCCCAAGCGGAAAGCTGAATTCCTTTAAGTAAAGCTCCTCCGTACGGGCACTCAGTTTCCAGTGGATCTGTGCGATTCTGTCCCCGGGCTTGTACTCATGGACGTCAAATACCTCCGATGCATCGTCCCCTCCCCGGTCTTTTGCATACTCCTCCCCCTCCGTTACGAAGAGACGGACGGCCTTACTGATCTCGGCAAATACCGGATAGGCCTTCGGCACGACATGAATCTCCACCGGCTCAGAGACAAAGCGACGAATCCGGATATAGAACATCCCGGAAGCATCCCTTGTCACCGCTTTTTTGATTTCCCACACCTGCTTCCCGCAGACCGTGGCATGATACGGGAAAATCAACGTCTGTCGCCCGCCTTTTTTCAGATCCCGCACAACCTTCCTGTTCTTTCCCATCCAGAGCCACAAAACCGGAATCCGAAACGCTCCGCAATTTTCCACCACAAAGGGGATATGCAAAGTCTCCCCCTCTTCTGCCATCTGTAAATCTCCCTGAGGACGAATCTTGATACGAACGCTCATCAACTTGGCTTCCAGATAAAGTACTGCCGGAAATACCAGTTCCACCACAAGAATCGTTCTGCCTTCCGGCCAGTCATAGACAAGATTCAGATAACATGTGGCGAGCAGTGCCGCCAGGTACAACCATTTTTTCATTCTATTCTCCCTTTTCCTGCCTTCGGCTTTTTCGTCCCTGTCAGGATTTCCTCAATCACCTGGGTCGAATCCATTCTGGCCGCCCGCGCCTTGGCGCTCAAAAACAGTCGGTGCACCGTCACATCCGGGAAGACACTCTCCACATCATGTGGGATGCAAAACGTTCTTCCCTCCAGATAGGCATAAGCCTTTGCTGCTTTAGCAAGAGCAATCGTCCCTCTTGGGCTGACGCCAAGCCGTACCATCTGGTGATTTCTGGTCGCCTCCACAAGATTTCCAATATATTGGTAGACTGCATCGTGAATATAAACCTCCTCCACCTCTTTTTGCATTGCAAGCAGAAGGTCCTTGTCCATGACAGAGCGGACCGCATCCGCCGGACTACCTTTCTGATTTCCCTTAACGATCTCGATCTCTGACTGAATATCCGGATATCCCATGGAGATACAGATCATAAACCGATCAAGCTGGGACTCAGGAAGCATCTGAGTTCCCGCAGAGCCGAACGGATTCTCCGTAGCAATCACAATAAACGGCTCCGGAACCTCGTACGTCCTCTGATCTACCGTCACCTGCCGTTCCTCCATGACTTCCAGAAGCGCCGACTGGGTCTTCGGAGACGTCCGGTTGATCTCGTCCGCCAGAAGCAGGTTACACATTGCAGCTCCCGGCTGATAGACAAACTGCTGCGTCTTCTTGTCATAGAGGGAAAAACCGACAATATCCGCGGGAAGCACATCCGGGGTAAACTGGACACGGTGCCGCAAAAGTCCCATACTTTTTGAAAACGCCACTGCCATGGTCGTCTTGCCAACGCCCGGAATATCCTCGATCAGGATATGACCTCCAGCTAAAATCGCAGCCATCACCTTTTTTATACAATCCTGTTTTCCAATGACCGCCTTTTTCACTTCCTCTATCACCGAGGCGGCAACCATCATTCCATATGTTTTTTCCATAGCCTGTCCCCTTTTCTTTTTTCTTATTGTATCATATCAAGATAAGAAGAACACTCTATATAAAAAATTTAACTTGTTCCGGCCAGATCGAATCTCTTGTCATCATCTCAGTCCTAAAATTTCCCGCACTGTCTGCTCCATCTGCGCACCGTCACATTCTCTCGTATGACAGATTTTCGCATGCCGGATCTCCTCCACAGCCAATGGGATCTCTGTCCCCGAAATACGGCTCAGTTCATCGGCAAGATCGATCTCCTCCTGTTGCTCATATGCACCCGGATGAATCGCATCCAGCACGCTTTTTGCGAACTTGTACGGACTCGCCGTTGATGCGATGACCGTCTTCGTCTGATCGCCGCAATCTTTTTTATATGCATCGTACACCGCCGCCGCAACCGCCGTATGTGTATCCATCACATACCCGGTATTTTCAAAGGTGTCCCTGATCGCCTGTTTCATCTCTTGTGCGGAAGCATAGCCGGCTGCAAAATCCGAAAGCTTTGCCTTCATCTCTTCCGTGATGCCGTAGCTCCCTTTCGTTCTAAGCTCCTCCATCAACTCACAGTTCTTATCGGCGTTTCTTCCGGAAATCAGATAGATCAGACGCTCCAGGTTACTGGAAATCAGGATATCCATAGATGGGGATTCCGTCAGGACAAACTCACGATTCCTGTCATAGGTACCTGTACAGAAGAAATCAAAAAGCACCTTATTTTCGTTGGAGGCGCAGATCAGTTTTGCAATCGGAATCCCCATTTCCTTTGCAAAGTAAGCTGCCAAAATATTTCCAAAATTTCCTGTCGGTACGACTACATTGACCGGATCGCCTTCCTGGATTTCTCCATTTTTCAGGAGACCACCATAAGCGTAAACATAGTAAACAATCTGCGGCACCAGACGACCGATATTGATAGAATTGGCGGAAGAGAACCGAAATCCCGCTTCACGTAGCTCTTCTCTGAGCTTCGGATCCTCAAACATCCGCTTTACTCCGCTTTGTGCCTCGTCAAAATTACCGTGAATGGCGACAACCGCTGTATTCTTTCCTTTCTGTGTCACCATTTGAAGCCTTTGCACCTCGCTGACTCCACCTTTCGGATAAAAGACGATGATTCTCGTCCCTTCCACATCCGCAAAACCCGAAAGCGCTGCTTTTCCGGTATCTCCGGAGGTGGCGGTCAAAATCACAATCTCGTCCGTGACCCCTTGCTTTTTCGCCGCCGTCGTCATCAGATGCGGCAAAATGGAAAGTGCCATATCCTTAAAGGCAATAGTCGGGCCATGGAACAGCTCCAAATAGTATGTGCCGTCCACATTTGCAAGCGGAGCGATGGCTTCCGTATCAAATTTTTCATCGTATGCCAAACGAATACAGCTCTTTAGCTCTTCCTCCTTAAAATCAGTGAGAAACTGCTTCATCACCATATAGGCAGTCTCCTGATAGTCCATCCCGGCAATCTCCGAAAGAGACACGTTCAGCACCGGAATCCTCTCTGGCACAAACAGTCCACCTTCGTCGGAAAGTCCCTGCAAGATCGCCTCTGAGGCGGTCAGCATGACATTTTCGTTTCTCGTGCTCCTATAAAATAACTCCATGGCCTTTCCTCCTTATCTGGCTTCTCAATCTTACTGCAATGATCCCACAAACCGTGGAAACATTCTATTCATTGTCCAAAAGGGCGGCACGCTTTGGGAATATGGTGCCGCCCTTTTGATTTCGTCTGCCGGATACCAAAATCCAGCTAGCCCTTTAATTTCTGATTCGTGTAGTTGACAAGTCCGCCTGCCGCAATGATCTTCTGCATAAATTCCGGGAACGGCTGTCCCTGATACTCCGTCCCTTTCGTACGGTCATAAATCTTGCCGCTGTTAAAATCGATTTCGACCTCGTCGCCTGCTTCGATCTCCTCAGCCGCCTCCTTACACTCAATGATCGGAAGTCCGATATTGATAGCATTGCGGAAAAAGATTCTTGCGAACGTTTCTGCAATAATGCAGCTCACGCCTGCTGTTTTCAAGCAGAGCGGCGCATGTTCTCTGGAAGAACCGCAGCCGAAATTTTTTCTTGCGACAATCATGTCTCCAGGCTGTACTTTCCCGACAAACTCAGGATCAATATCTGCCATGGCATGGGAAGCCAGCTCCTGCGGGTCAAAAGAATTCAGATATCTTGCCGGAATAATCACATCCGTATCAACGTTATCTCCATACTTAAATACATGTCCTCTTGCTTCCATGATCTATTCACCTGCTTTCTCTGGATTTGCGATATAGCCTTTGATGGCACTTGCGGCCGCCGTCTCCGGAGAAGCAAGATAGATCAAAGAGTCTACATGTCCCATACGCCCGACGAAATTCCGGTTCGTGGTGGAAACACACTTCTCGCCCGCCGCCAAAACGCCCATATGGCCACCCATACACGGTCCGCAGCTTGGTGTGGAGAACGCACATCCGGCGTCCACGAATATCTCCGCAATGCCTTCTTTTAAACATTCCTTGTAGATTGCCTGAGTACCCGGAATGACGATCACACGCACATCCGGATGAACCTTATGTCCTTTCAGGATCTTAGCCGCTCTTCTCATATCCTCCATTCTTCCGTTTGTACAAGACCCAATGACGACCTGATCGATCTTGATCGACTCCATCGCCTCTATCTCATCGATGGTATGTGCATTTCCCGGAAGATGAGGAAAAGCAACTGTTGGTCTTACTTCAGAAAGGTCGATCTCGATGATCTCGTCGTATGCCGCGTCCGCATCCGGTGTATAGATCGTATATGGTTTCTCAGAATGTTCTTTCATGTATGCTTCGGCTTTCTCATCTACAAGAAAAATCCCGTTCTTTGCCCCTGCCTCAATCGCCATGTTAGCCATGGTGAAACGATCATCCATAGAAAGCTCAGAAAGTCCATCTCCGACAAACTCCATGGACTTATATAATGCTCCGTCCACTCCGATTTTTCCGATGATGTGGAGAATGATATCTTTTCCGCTCACATACTTTCCCGGCTTTCCTGTGAGGACAAACTGGATTGCTGACGGCACCTTAAACCAGAGCTCTCCGGTTGCCATCCCTGTGGCGATATCCGTCGTACCGACTCCTGTGGAAAATGCGCCAAGAGCGCCATATGTACATGTATGGGAGTCTGCTCCGATAATACACTCTCCTGCTACAGTGATCCCTTTCTCCGGAAGAAGTGCATGTTCAATTCCCATCTGTCCGATCTCGTAATAATGAGTCAGTCCCTGATCTTTTGCGAATTCCCGGATTGATTTGGAATTCTCCGCCGATTTGATATCCTTGTTCGGTGTAAAATGATCCGGTACCAGTACAACTTTATTCTTATCAAATACCTTATCCGCCATCTGCCGAAATACCGGCACCGCCATCGGACCGGTAATATCGTTTGCCATTACAACGTCCAGCTTTGCCTCGACAAGCTGGCCTGCTGTTACTGCGTCTAATCCCGCATGTGCCGCAAGGATCTTCTGCGTCATTGTCATTCCCATGCCTTTTGCTCCTCCTGTTATTCTGGCTTACGCCTTTCTTCATATTTTATCATACTTCCGTATAGATGTGCAAGAAAAATCAGAGTGCAATCTGTTTTTTCGGCAGTCCAATCATCCGGAATCGCATTTCATATTTACGCTTTTTCAGATTTATTATATAATGGATATTGCATGAAAAATTTGTCGTTTAAAGGAGAATGAGCATGACGTTAAAAATGGGAACCAACCAGCACACCTACATCGTCCGCTCCATTCAACTGGAGCTTTCGCTCGAACGCAGGCTCGAAGCCCTCGGCCTTACCGAGGGTGCTCCGATTACCATTTTAAATAATGATAAAAAGGGAGCCATGACTGTTCGGTTCCGTGGGACCCGATTTGCCCTCGGGAGACGGATTGCTGACCATATTGAAGTGGAGGAGGCCAAGTAATGGGTGAGGTAATTAATGTAGGGTTCATCGGGAATCCAAACTGTGGAAAGACAACCCTGTTCAACGCCTATACCGGTGCCAATCTGAAAGTGGCAAACTGGCCGGGTGTGACAGTGGAAAAAAAAGAGGGCATGACAGAATACGAGGGCGATCGTTTCAAGCTGATCGATCTCCCCGGTATTTACAGTCTGACCTCCTACACAATGGAAGAGACTGTTTCCAGAGAGTGTATTATGAGTGATGACGTAGATGTGATTGTGGACGTTGTAGACGCTTCCTCTCTGGAGCGCAATCTTTATCTTACACTCCAGTTAATCGAGCTTGGGAAACCAGTCGTACTGGCTCTCAATATGATGGATATCGTAGAAGAGCGAGGAATGGAAATCGACCTGCACCGTCTCCCTGAGATGCTTGGCATCCCGGCAATCCCAGTATCCGCAAGGAAACGGACCGGACTTTCTATCCTGATGCATGCAGTCAAGCATCACGAAGGTCTTATCACCCAGGATCCGCTGATCCATCATCATCAGGAGAAGGAGGAACACTCCTCCCACCGTCACAATCACCATGCAGAGTACGCAATGGTGTACAGTGATGAGATTGAGGACAAGATTGACATTCTCATCGACCGTCTGTCGGCGCAGGATCCTGGTCTCACCAACAAACGTTGGCACGCTATCAAACTTCTGGAGCATGACCCTGTCGTGATGGAACGCCACCCGGTACAGCTTGCGGATGTGGCGGCAGAAAGTATGGAAAAAGAAATCATTAACCAGAAATATGATTTTATCGAGGAGATCATTCAGGAGGTACTCGTCAATAAAAGCCAGAAAGCAGAGCGGACCGAGCGGGTAGACCGCATTATGACGAGCCGTTTCCTCGGCCTTCCGATCTTCCTCTTCATTATGGCTTTTGTATTTTTTATAACTTTTACAGTGGGTGACTGGATGAAGGGATACTTTGAGCTTGGTCTTGTCTGGTTCTCGGATCTGGTGTCAAACGGCCTGGAAGCTCTCCATGCGAACCCGCTGATCCGCTCCTTGATCGTGGACGGTATTATTTCCGGGGTCGGAGGCATCCTGACTTTCCTTCCGAATATTTTTATCCTCTTTCTGGCGCTGGCCTTTCTGGAGGACAGCGGATATATGTCACGTGTAGCCTATATCATGGATGATCTGATGAGCCATCTTGGACTTTCCGGACGTGCTTTCATCCCGCTCCTTCTTGGTTTTGGCTGCTCTGTTCCTGCTGTCATGGCATCACGGGCTCTGGAGCACCGTAAGGACCGCTTAAAAACGATTCTCGTCACCCCGTTTATGTCATGTAGTGCGAGACTTCCGATCTACGTCCTGTTTTCTTCCATGTTTTTCGGAAAATACAGGATGCTGGTCTGTTACTCCATGTATCTGCTGGGTATTGTAATCGCCATCGCGGCAGCCTTTATCGTCTCCCGGTTCGATGGCAGTAAGGCAGAACATGCCCTGCTCATTGAACTTCCGGAGTACAAAACACCAAACGCACACACGATTGCCATCTATGTGTGGGAAAAAGTGAAAGATTATCTCTCCAAAGCAGGTACGGTCATCTTCATCGCCTCCATCATTATGTGGGGTGTGATGAATCTCGGCCCGCATGGATTTGTATCGGATATTTCCGAGAGCTTTGGCTCCATCATCGGAAAGGCTCTCGTTCCGGTTCTTGCTCCGGCAGGGCTTGGCTACTGGCAGATTGCCGTGGCGCTCATCTCCGGTATCGCCGCCAAAGAGGTGGTGGTCTCAAGCTGCAGTGTCCTCTTTGGCATTGCCAATATCACGACTCCGTCGGGAATGGACAGCATGGTGGCCGTCCTTGGCTCCATGGGATTCGGAGCGGCGAACGCTTATGCGCTGATGGTCTTTTGCCTCCTCTATGTTCCATGCATGGCGACGCTTGGAACGATTCACCGGGAAGTAGGAAAGACAAGCATTACTGTTGCATTTGCGTGTTTTCAGCTCGTCATTGCCTGGATTTTCGCTGTGATCTTCTATCGGATCGGAATGATGTTTTAACAAAGCCCATATAAAAAAGAATCCTGTTTAGCAGGATTCTCCTGTCCATCGGGAACATTTAAGAACTAACGAAACCGTAGCCGACTCCTCATTTTTCTGTGGACGTTCTGCTACGGTTTCTTTTTACATTAATTTCTTTCTTGTTTTCAGATAATCCCAAAATGGCGGATACCAAAGAGGGGGATCCTCAAGAAGTGATTTCCTGATAATGCTCTTCTCATGGGTAAACGTATCAAAGCTTGCTTTTCCGTGATACTTTCCCATTCCGGACTGTCCCGCTCCACCAAACAGCAAGTATGGCGTCGCGAGAGGAACGACAGTATCATTGATACATCCCCCTCCATAAGAGAACTCTCTTAAAATGAAAGACTCCCTTTTCTTGTCTTTCGTGAACAGATACAAAGCCAACGGTCTCGACTGTGCGTCGATAGCAGAGACTGCCTCTTTCAGATCGTAATACGACATAATCGGAAGAATCGGTCCGAAGATCTCTTCTTTCATCACGGCATCATCCCAGGTGACGCTATCCATCACGGTCGGCTCGATCTTCAGCGTCATACTGTCTGTCCGCCCTCCGTAAATAACCTTCCGCTCGTCCATCAGCCCACAGATCCGTTTGAAATGTCTCTGGTTAATGATGGAAGAATACTCCTCATTATCAAGCGGAGCAAATCCATACATCTTCTGGATCTGCTTTTCGATGTAGTGGATCAGCTTTTTCTTGACACTGTGCTGTACAAGGACATAATCTGGTGCCACGCAGGTCTGTCCCGCATTTAAAAACTTACCCCAGACAATCCTTCTGGCCGCAGTCTTCAAATCCGCAGTCTCATCCACAATACACGGACTTTTTCCGCCAAGCTCGAGAATGACCGGTGTGAGATGTCTGGCTGCTTTTTCCATCACGGACTTGCCGGCTTTCGGACTTCCCGTAAAGAAAACATAATCAAATTTTTCACTCAGAAGCGCCTCGTTTTCTTCCCGTCCCCCTGTCACTACCGTCACATAGCCGGATGGGAATACTTCCCGGATCATCTCCTGAATCATAGCCGATGTATGTACTGAATAGGAAGACGGCTTCAGCACCGCACAGTTCCCGGCGCTGATTGCCCCGATCAGCGGGGCCACGGTAAGCTGGAAAGGATAATTCCAAGGAGCCATAATCAATACGACACCATAAGGCTCTCTGTAAATAAATGAGAAAGATGGAAACTGCGTTGCCGGAGTTTTGACTCTTTTAGGCTTTGCCCAAAACGTCAGATGCTTCATGTTAAAACGGATCTCCTCTTTTACCATTCCGATCTCAGTCATATATCCTTCCGTACTGGATTTCCCAAGATCCTGACTCAGCGCTCTCAGAATTCTGTCCTCGTTTTCCTCCATCCATTTCAGAAGTTTTCTAAGGTAAAATATCCGAAATCCTGGTTTCTTTGTCTTCCCCATCTTAAAAAACTCTTTCTGCCGCCTTACTAATCTTTCGTACTCCATTCCTTCTCCTTTCCAACTAGTCTTTTAACTTCTGCATCTTTTCCTTTTTAGCTTCCCGGAGGTACGGGATCTCGATCGGATCGATCGGATCCACCGGACTTTCTACTTTCATCTTTTTCTGCCGGCTCCGGCGCTTTAAGAGCTCTCCGCCCTTATTGTAAAACCAGAAGCTGTAGGCAAGAAGCTTATTGGCCTTTCCGATCTTGTCTTTTACAGTCTTGTCATAGAATCTTCCTCCGGCTTTTACAATCTGATTCTTACGGATCAGATTAATGAGTTCTGTCTCGCAGGCTGCTGTTCCTGAAAACTCTGTATAAGCCGTACTCACACACTCGATCTTATGTGCGTCACTCCCTCCGATTCCTGGCTTATGGTATTTTTTCGCAAGTTTTGCCGCACCCTCGTTGCTCTCCTCCGATTCACACGCATTAAATACTTCGATAAAATCAAATCGCTTGATCAGCTCCGGGGATTTATAGAAACGCTTTGTATTGGTAAAGCTTAAATATTTCTCACCGCATGGATGAGCAGGCCCAAGCACACCCCCGTTTTTGTGTACAAGATCAATCAACATCGCAAGCGGAAGTCCCCTCATTTCCAGGAGACGCATCTTGCGCCCCTCCGGCATGATAACAAGAAAATGTCCCGCATCTCTCGTATCGTACTCGATCCCTTTAAACACGATAAAGTCCTGGTATTTCTTCCCTTTCAGTTCGTTCTTCCAATACCGATAACCATTGTACGTGTCGTGGTCTGTTACAACCATCCCGTCATATCCATGATCAATCAGCTTATCAATATACTCTTCCAGTCCTACTTTGCTGTCAATAGACCCCTCTTTTACATGACAATGCATGTCCAGCTTCATATACAAGCCCCCTTTTGCTTCCAGGCTTATTATACCCTTTTTTTCAAAATACCAACAAGCTCATCGGCATTTTTTCATTTGCGTATTCTGTTTTCTCTCTTTCTTCTAGTTGTCCGACTCTTCCTGTTCATCGGAATCCAAAACGTTTCTCGCCATCTCAATTTCAGACTCCACCGATTTCTTTTCCCGAATCTCTTTTGCCTTCTTCCGCTCCAGTCTCGCGATCTTACTGGACTTCATGGCATACTGGATACAGATTCCGACAACCGCAAGTACGGCGCTTACCGCATAAAATACAATCCTGCTCTCATATGGCAGATAATGGTAAGCGACAATTCCCCCAAGTACGCCTCCGCTGATTCCCATCACCGGAATGATCAGAGGATCTCCGAATACAGCCGCGAGAATCGCAAATATGAGCGCCACGCCGCCTGCGATTCCAAGTACCAGATAACCTTCTCCGCCGCCCAGCGCAGCCACACTTACAAAAACTGCGATCAAAGAAAATACAAATGCACCAAACTTCCTAAATACCGCTTCAAATGCGGCAAGCACCAGTCCGGCCCCTGCGGATACACCGATCATCACCCAGCCTTCCAGATGCAGGAACCAGGAAGCCGTAAGGCCGGCTGTCACACCAAGCAGAAATCCCTGTATCGCAAACAGTACATATTTACACTTGGCGCCAAACAAAATCATCAGAAGCGCAATCACACCTGTCACCACAAAGGCTGCCGTTCCTCCCTTCGAAAAGATCCATGAAAAATCCATATTTTTCAGACCATCCTCAAAAAGCAGACGGCTGGTCTGATCTGCTGCTTCAAATATTCTTTCCATCTTTGTCTCTCCTTTGTATCTAATTACTCATTAGTTCTTTTTCTTCCTGCCTTTATTTTAATACAAAACTGATCTTCCCGCAACACGAAAGATGGACGCCGATGCTGCTCTTATCATCAACGTCCATCCTTAATTTGTTGGTTCTTCAGTCATTCGTTAACCTACCTTTTCTCAGATTATGTGAACTGTTCTTCTCTTTTCGGTGGTCTGTACCTCCTTTTCTGAAATCCCTTGATTTCTTTTCGTTTATCTTGTCTTGATAGTAGCACGTGCAGTTTATTTTGTCAATATATTTTTTAGTATTTTTTATTTTTTCTATATTTTATAATGCTTTGTATAAATTATCAGTCGATTTATATTCATTACCAATATAAAAAGATACCATACTGTCTCTGGGACTGTATGGTATCTCTTCCATACTTTTCTTGTATTAAAATGCAACTTTTCCGGAATCAGTTCCGTTAACCACATAATAAACTGCTGCTTCCTCCGGCTTTACATAAAGTGTGATATCTTTGATATCTCCCACTTTCTTTCCGTTTACCTTTGTCCAGTCTTTCTTGACTGCGGCAATCATCTCTTTTTCCTCTACTTCTTTTCCATAATACTGAACGAATGTCCGTACTTTGATCTCTTTTTTCGCTGGTTTCTTTGCAGTTGTCTTTTTTGCCGTTTTGACTGTCTTTTCTGTCGCTTCTTTCACCGCGTCCTTAACCGCGTCTGTCTTCTCTGCCACAACTTCTTTTACAGCTTCCGTCTTTTCCGCTACGACTTCTTTTACAGCTTCTGTCTTCTCTGCTGCTGCCTTTGCGGTCTCTGCGGCAACTGCTTCCGTCTTTGCAGCTACTTTTGCCAATGTACGTTTTCTTGCCATAATAAATCCTCCTAATGAAAACTGTGACCTGTTGTCATTCTATTTTGTCTTACCTCGCTAGCTGTCCATTATTATAGCACATTTTTTTCAAATTGCAAGGAAAGCGGCTTTTTATTCATCGACATTGAATTTATATACGGTTGTCGTCTGATAAATCTCTCCGGCTTTGCGGATCGGAGCCTCAAACTGTTCATGGTGAACCGCGTCCGGGAAGTACTGGGTCTCCAGACAGACAGCGGCGTGTTTGCCGTAGATCTTCTGTCCTTTTCCTGTCTCGTGTTCAATCCCGTTTCCTGTGTACATCTGGATTCCCGGAAGGTCAGTATACACTTCCATGGAAATGCCAGTGTCCGGAGAGCTTACTTCCGCTGCCCTGATCAGACTTCCGCTGTTTCCGAGATCCCAGTTGTGATCATATCCTCCGCCAAGCTTCAGCGGCCCGTAGTCCGCTTTGATGTCCTGCCCAATCGCTTTTTTCTTACGGAAATCCATCGGAGTACCTGTAACGTCAATGAGCCTTCCGGTCGGGATCAGCATCTCATCCGTCTCTGTAAAAGCATCCGCATGTAGACACACCTGGTGGTTTAAAACCGGATCTCCCCCCTCCCCGTTCAGATTAAAATAGCTGTGGTTTGTCAGATTCAGTATCGTATCCTCCGATGGGATTCCCCGGTAGGAAATCCTCACTTCATTCTCGTCCGTCAAAGTATAGGAAACCTCGATTCTTACATCCCCCGGATATCCCTGATCTCCGTCCGGGCTAAACAGAGCGAACGTAATGCTCTTCGTATCTGACTGCTTCACTTCCCAAAGTCTCTTGTTATAGAAATCATAGCCGCTATGCAGGTTATTTCCATTTTCATTTGCGTCAAGCGTATACTTCTTTCCACCAAGTTCAAAAGCAGCTCCTCTAATCCGGTTCGCATTTCTTCCCACGGTTGCGCCAAGAAAAATTGCCCCGTTTTCATACCCTTCCACATCGTCATATCCAAGGACTACATCCCTCTTTTCTCCGGTTCGGTCTTTCACTTTCAGACTGACAAGTGAAGCACCGTAATCTGTAAGCTTTAGTTCCATTCCTGCCGCGTTTTCCATCGTATAGAGACTGGCCTGTTCTCCTTTGGCAGTTTGTCCGAAATTTTCTTTTTTCATATCATCACCCAATGCCCTCCCGGGGCTTCCTTTCTCTGCATATTTCTGTTCTCTATTTTACACCTAAATTCCCCGCATGAAAAGAAGCATTACAAAGGGTGTCCGAATCGTTACGATTTTCTTTGTAATGCTTCTGGATGGTTTCTGATTTCTTCTCTTTCTTATTTCCGATAGGCAACGGAATTCCATCTGAGCTCATTTTTCAGTGTGCGGATATCTGTATCCTTGTCAATGTAAACCGCTTCAATACCCATAGCGTCAGCCCAGTCCCCCATCTGCTCTGCTGTGATGTCGTAGGAAAAGGCGGTGTGATGTGCGCCTCCGCAGAGAATCCATGCTTCCGCTCCGGTCTGAAGATTTGGCTCCGGCGTCCAGAATGCAGTCGCAACCGGAAGTTTCGGCATCTGCTTTTCTGTCTTTTTGCAGTTGACACTGTTGATAATCAGACGGAACCGGTTGCCCAGATCAATCAGTGAAGTTGCAATCGCCGGACCTTCCTTTGCCGTAAAAACAAGGCGCGCCGGATCTTCTCTGTCTCCCATGCTAAGGGGCTGTACTTTCATGCTGATCGGACCGTCTGAAATAGTCGGACAGACTTCCAGCATATGAGCCTGCAAAATACCCTCTTTGCCCGGAACAAGATTGTATGTATAGTCTTCCATAAAAGAAGTACCCTTTGCATCCTTCATTCCCTCTGTCATAATCTTCATAATCCGGAGCATCGCAGCCGTCTTCCAGTCTCCTTCCGCTCCGAAACCATATCCTTTTTCCATGAGTCTTTGGATTGCAAGACCAGGGAGCTGTTTCAGGCTGCCCAAATCGCCGAAGTGTGTAACAATGGCCTGGTAATTTTTCTCCTCCAAAAACCGTTCAAAACCAATCTCCATCCGCGCCTGTACTGCCACATGCCTTTTAAATTCTTCAGGATCTCTCCCTTCCAGAAGAATATCATATTTATCATAGTATTCGTCAACAAGAGCATTGACTTCTCCCTCTTTGACGTCTTCTACTGCTTGGGCAATCTCATTGACCGGATAAGCGTCTACTTCCCATCCGAACCTGATCTGTGCTTCCACCTTGTCGCCGTCTGTAACGGCCACATTTCTCATATTATCCGCCACTCTCATAACGCGGACATGACTGCTCTCAATGACGCCCACTGCCGTACGCATCCAGGATGCGATCTTTTCCTGTACCTTCTGATCAGACCAATGTCCCACCACGATTTTTCTCTCAATTCCCATCCTCGTGAAGATATGCCCGAATTCACGGCCACCGTGTGCAGACTGATTCTCGTTCATAAAGTCCATATCAATGGTGTCGTATGGTATTTCCTGATTAAACTGAGTGTGCAGGTGCAGCAATGGTTTTCTGTACTCCTGCAGTCCGAGAATCCAGGATTTTGCCGGAGAAAACGTATGCATCCAGGTAATGACGCCGGCGCAGGTCTCATCTGTATTAGCCTCATTGAACGTCCGGCGGATCAGCTCATTTGTGATCAATGTCGGTTTCCAGATAATCTCATACGGAAGTACACCGGATGAATTCAGCGCCTCCACAATTTTCTGTGCATGCTCTGCTACATGGGCAAGACATGCGTCTCCATAGAGATCCTGGGATCCTGTGCAGAACCAAAATTGGTACGTTTTCTGTTTTAACATTTGTTTGTCCTCCTGCTTTTTATTCATTTCTTTTTACTTTCTTTTTTCCCGGCTGCGGCTGGTTCCTGCCGCTTACGTCAAATATGATTGATGACCTTGACCGAACTTCGCATGATCAGCTCTGGCTCAAGCTCTACTGTCTCGATCTCCGTAAATCCCCGAATCCGTCCTATCATCATCTCAGCGGCGATTCTCCCCAGATCTCGCACCGGATTTCTGGCAGAAGTAAACGGTATTTCGCAGAATCGTGACAAATCCGAATCATCAATTCCTATAATAGAGAGATCCTCCGGGATCCGGATTCCCTGATCCATACAGATTCCAACCATCTTGTTGGCTACCTCGTCATTGTAACAGACACAGGCTGTGCAGCCCTTGATTCGTTTCAAGACCCGGCCGCAATCATCCCGCATCTCTTCAATCTCATCTGAATCGATCCAAATCACCTGTTTTCCTTTCACCTTGATATCCGCCTCCATCAACGCGTCCACATATCCCGCATAACGCTGGTGTCCCTGACCGTCATCACCTTTAAAAATCCCGGCGATATTCATATGACCACAGTCCAGAAGATGCTGCGTCACCATACGCCCCGCTTCCCGGTCATCCAGACTAATGTGAGGGATATCCAGTTCCGGATAAAAGCTATTGATAAACAGAATCGGAACGCCCATTCGTTCCAGCTCTTTATAGAGCTTCAGATTCGGGTTTGGGATTCCACTCTTTGTCGTTTCTGCAATCAGTCCGTCAATCGACTTCTCACGGATGAAATCCTTCAGGATCATCCTCTCCTTTTCGATCGCATTGTTGGATACGGCAATCTGAAGAAGAAATCCTTCGTCTGAAAGCACCCTCCCGATTTCCTTCACAATCAAAGGGAAAATATAGACGTCCGCATACGTTGTCATCACCGCAATCCGCATCGAACGTTTCCGCTGCCGTTTCCCGATCTCAATATACGTTCCGCTGCCACGCACACTCCGTGTAATCTGCTCTTCCTCCAGTACAGACAGTGCCTTGCGAACCGTCTGACGGCTCACATGGAACCGCTTCTTTAGCATATTCTCCGAAGGAAGTTTGTCCCCTTGCTTCAGCCGCCCTTCACGCAGCTCTCCCCGGATCCAGGCAATCACCTCTTCATACTTCTTCTGCATGTCAAAGCCTCTCTTTCATTCTGGTATCACTATACCCTATCCACATGTACAATACAAGCCGGAGAATTATCCAAATTTGTTTCAAACAATTTATATGAAATTGAAAAGTTGTATTGTAAAAATCCGAAAATTTATAGTACAGATTTTACAAAGGGGAGGGATTCCGATATATCGGAATCCCTCCCCAATACGTTATACCTATGACTCTGCCATGTCTTTTGCGCCGTGCCGTTTTCGGATGATAAGAAGAACAGCAAGCATCAGGACTATACCAATCGGCAGTGATATCCATGCGGTCTGTGTAAATCCTGCGATAATGTAGGTAACGAAGCTGACCGCTGCCGCCGTCATGGCGTACGGAAGCTGGGTAGATACGTGGTTTACATGGTTGCACTGTGCCCCTGCGGACGACATGATCGTCGTGTCGGAGATCGGGGAACAATGATCGCCGCATACCGCTCCTGCCATGCAGGCAGAAATGGAAATGATCATCAGCTCCGGATTGGAGTTCTCAAATACTGCCACGACAATCGGGATAAGGATTCCAAAGGTTCCCCAGCTTGTTCCTGTCGCAAACGCCAGGAAACATCCTACAAGGAAGATGATCGCCGGCAGCAGGTTCATCAGACCGTCTGCGGATGATGACATGGCATTTGCCACAAAATCCGCCGCTCCCAGATGATCTGTCATTGTCTTTAAGGTCCATGCAAATGTAAGAATCAGAATTGCCGGTACCATTGCCTGAAAGCCTTCCGGTACACAGTCCATACACTCTTTAAAGCTCAAAACACGTCTGGCAGAATAAAGAATCATCGTCGCCAAAAGTCCGAAAAAGCTGCCGATTGCCAGCCCTTCCGAGGCCGAACACTGGGAAAAAGCAGTAATAAAATCAGTACCGCTGAAAAATCCTCCGGTGTAAATCATACCGATGACACAGCATACTACAAGGATGAGTACCGGAATCACGAGGTCAATGACTTTTCCTTTTGTTTCTTTTATGCTTTTATTTTCCATATTGGCAAACGGACGGTCAGGCGTCGTGTACAGGTCGCCTTTGATGGCGTTCTTCTCATGGACACGCATGGAGCCGAATTCTATCTTCATCACTGTAAGTCCTACCATCATCACAATAGTCAGAAGTGCGTAAAAATTGTACGGGATCGCCTTGATAAAGATCGAAAATCCGTCTTCACCTTCCACATAGCTGGATACCGCAGCAGCCCAAGAGGAAATCGGCGCAATGATACACACCGGAGCCGCCGTCGCATCAATCAAATAGGCAAGCTTAGCTCTGGACACCTTATGGCGGTCTGTCACCGGCCTCATAACGCTTCCCACAGTCAGACAGTTGAAATAATCATCAATGAAAATCAGAACCCCAAGGGCAATCGTCGCAAGCTGTGCCCCGACTCTTGTACGGATCCTTTTTCCGGCCCACTCCCCGAAAGCAGCGGATCCCCCCGCCTTGTTCATCATGCTGACGATAACGCCTAATACGACCAGAAAAATAATGATTCCTACATTGTCCGAACTTGTCAGTACGCTGATCATTCCTTCATTTAACACGGAATTGACAGTGCCTTCAAAGTGGAAATTGGAGGCGAACAGACCTCCCACCACGATTCCGATAAAGAGGGAACTGTACACCTCTTTCGTAATTAACGCAAGGCCGATAGCCACAATCGGCGGCACCAGCGCCCAGAAGGTTGCATACATCGCAGGCTGTACCGTCTCTCCATCTGAGGCAAACACTGTCAGTGACCACATGGATACAATCATAAGCACGGCCACCAGCCCTTTTCGTATCGTTTTCTTTTGCTTCATGTTTCTCTCTCCCTTTTTTCTTTCTTTCGCTGCAGCCAATACAATCACCGGAAGTGCCAAAAGACACATTCCGGGATTGTAAGCGGTCGCCAAGGTCTCGGGCAGGCCCGGACTTTGGTTCGTCGCCAATACAAAAAGCCGTGAGTATATGCAAAACACACTCACGGCTCAGATATCTGTTCCGATTCCACGATAGCGCTCCACAATCTGTGACAGTATGCTGTATCTTCTACAACATCCCAGAAAGCAAAGTTACGTCCTCCTTCACTTCCTTCGGCGGTTTCCCCTTTCTGCTCTGCGGATGGTACGTCCGTCTGTCCAGAGCATACTGATGAATCCCGCGCCTCTATCTTCTTCCTTGAAATCAAGGCTTTTATTCAGCTTTTCTAACTATATCACACTTTCGCTGTTCTCACAAGCTCTTTTTCTCCATTTAAAACAGCTTTCAGAAGCTGATCGCCTTCGTAGCAAAGTTTCAGAGAGAAAAAGGGAACATCCTTCTGAAGCAGATCGAAAAAAATCCTGTCTCCTTCCCATAGATTCAGCCCAAATATTTCATCTTTCGGCACCCAAAGAAGCTCTCCTTCATCACATTCTTTGAGCTGTCCGGAAAAACCGTCAATCGTATACAGGCAGATATATTCCGGGTCCTGTTTATCACAGATGAATGTGAGAATCCCCCGGAACTTCATAGAGGTGACGGCAAGCCCCGTCTCTTCCTTGGCTTCCCGGATCATACATTCTTCCGGGCTTTCTCCATACTCAAACTTTCCTCCGATTCCGATCCATTTACCCTCGTTGACGTCCTGCTCTTTTTTCACTCTGTGAAGCATAAGATAGGATTCCCTCGTCTCAATATATCCAAGTGTTGTCATTTGTACTTTTGGCATGTTGATCCTTCTTTCTTTTTACAGCTAGTATAACACGCCTATTTCAAATGGTCTACTGCTGCCCGCTCGATGGCAAATCCTTCTTTATATCGCTCGATAAAAGTATCAAATCCGGCTACCTCCTTTGGATCCGCTCCCATCACAGTTCCAGTCTCACCCGCAAATACCTTTGCGGAAAGGAATTTTGGCAGACTTTCTCCCTCTTCTTTGTGTACGAGGTAAGACGCCAGAAGAGCAATCCCCCAAGCTCCTCCTTCTCCCGCAGTCTCCATCACAGACACCGGCGTGTCGATTGCTCCCGCAAGAATGCTTTGTCCTACGCCTTTTGTTTTGAAGAGTCCTCCGTGACCCAGAATCCTATCCAGCTTCACATGCTCCTGCTTCAGCATAATATCCATTCCGACTTTCAACGCCCCAAGAGAAGTATACAGGTGTACCCGCATGAAATTCGCAAGACTGAATCTGCTCTTTGGAGTCCTTACAAAAAGCGGACGGCCCTCTTCAAAATTGGTAATATGTTCCCCTGAGAAATAATTATATGCCAAAAGCCCTCCGCAGTCCTCGTCTCCTTCCAGCGCTTTCCGATACAGTGTTCCATACAGATCATTCAGATCGATCTTCATACCAAACGTTTCCCCGAATTCCCGGAACAGGGATACCCAGGCATTCAGATCGGAAGTACAGTTGTTGCAGTGTACCATTCCCACCAGATCTCCGGACGGCGTTGTCACAATGTCGATCTCCGGATAAACTTTGGAAAGCTCCTGCTCCAGCACAACCATCGCGAACACAGACGTTCCTGCCGATACATTGCCGGTTCTTGGCGCCACACTGTTCGTCGCTGCCATTCCGGTACCTGCATCTCCTTCCGGCGGGCATAGCGACGCACCTGCCTGAAGCGCTCCGGAAGGATCGAGAAGTTTTGCCCCCTCCTCTGTCAGCACACCTGCGTCTTCTCCTGCCACCAAAACCTCCGGAAGGATCTCTGCCAGCTTCCACGGATACCCCTTTCCCTCAATCTGTGCGTCAAACTGTTTCATCATCTCCTGGTTAAACTGCTTCTTTTGAATATCAATTGGAAACATGCCGGAGGCTTCTCCAACACCAAGCACCTTTCTTCCGCTTATTTTCCAGTGAATATATCCTGCAAGGGTCGTAAAAAACGCCACATCTTTGACGTGCTCTTCCTCATTTAAGATCGCCTGATACAGATGGGCAATACTCCATCTCTGAGGAATGTGGTACTGGAAAAGTTCCGTCAGTTTTTCTGATGCCTCCTCAGTGATCGTATTTCTCCAGGTACGAAACGGCACCAACAGCTCTCCATTCTTGTCAAATGCCATATACCCATGCATCATTCCACTGAATCCCAGAGCTTTCAGCCGTCTGATCCGAACCCCGTATCTTTCCTCCACATCATACGCCATAGTCTGATAACTTTCCCGCAACCCCGTCCAGATATCCTCCTGTGTATAAGTCCAGATACCGTTGTCCAGCCGATTCTCCCAGTCATGGCTTCCGGAAGCCACCGGCTCGTTTTGCTCATTGATCAGAACCGCCTTAATCCTTGTAGAGCCGAATTCAATCCCCAGAACCGCCCTCCCTTCTTCGATCATCTTTTTTGTATTCTGAACATCAAGTGCCATATGCTATTCCTCCTTTTTGAAACCCGCATTTTGGTACTATTATATCATCCTCCCTGTTGACCGGCAATCCAACCTGTGTATACTGCACAATTTCAGCCAAATGCCGAAAAAAAGGACAGCAGCTCCTCAAAGTTGTATTGAAAATCTGCCGTCCGAAACTTCATATTTCCCAGATACTATGGTTCCCGCAAGGACGCTATTCCCCGCGCCAGGATTCTTACATCATCCAGAATATAGTCAAAAGCTCCTGCTTTGTACAAATTGAATACAATCATTCCAACCGGCACCGCCAGAATCATTCCGAAAATACTTCCAATCCGGTAACCCACATACAATAAAACCAGCGTGACAAGAGGGCTCAGTCCGATGCTGTCACCAACCAGTTTCGGCTGGATCACCTGCCGCACAAGCTGGGTAATGCCGTAGATCACAAGCAGCCCCACCGCCGTTTTGATATCCGTCACAAAGAATTTATAGACTGCCCACGGAATCAGTGCTGTTCCGGTTCCAAAAAACGGGAGAAAGTCCAGAAACGCAATCAACAGTGCCAGCAGGAAAGCGTAATCCACACCCAAAATGAGAAATCCACACAGCAGAATCAGTCCCACGATTACCATGATCTTAAACTGAGCTTTGAAATACCCGCCCACCGCATACTTCAGATTGTAAATGACCATGGTCATCCGGGCTTCGATGGCCTTTGGCGCCACCTTCTTGCTCCACTGGATGACCTCCTCTCTCTGAGCGGTAAAAAAATATGCGGACACAAGTGCGACAATCACAGACACAAGCGCGCTTGGAATTCGTTTCACCACGTTTCCGGTCATCTCAACAGCCGGATTCCCGAGACCCGCAATCAGCCCTCCGACTTTTTCGTCCATATTCTGCACCAGGGAATTCCAGCCATCCTGAATATTGTCCGGCAGCATATTATAGAACCCCTGGAACCGTCCTCCGATCTCTTTTAACCCGGATTCCAGATCCCGGTAAAGATGAGGCGCATTGTTGAGAGCCATCTGAACCTCACGAATGAGTTTCACAATTCCCAGATAGCCAAGTCCGGCCACAATGGCGATTACGAGTATAATGATCAAGGCTGATCCGAATTTTTTCTTGATCTTTACCCGGTTTTCCAGCCACCCTACAAGCGGATGCGCCAGGTAAGCGATAAACCAGCCGATCACAAAAGGCATGAAAAAGCCGAGTGCACGGATTCCGATCACAAGAAAAAGCGCCGTCCCAAGCAGGCTGAAAAAGAGACTTGCCGTCACCTTCCAGTATGGTCTTGTATCTTGTTTCGTTCTGTCTGCGTCTTCTCCCATCTTATTCCTCCTTGTCGACGGATTCAAACAGTCTGGATTCGGCATACTCCCAGATCTCGTCTCTACCCTGCTTTGTCTTGGCGGAAAAAGGAATCACTGTAGTTCCGCTTACCAGTCCAAGTCCTGTCCGGATCGCTTTTAACTGCTTTGCCACCTGGCTTTTTTTCAGCTTATCAAGCTTGGTGGCGATAATCACTGGTTCATAGCCCTGATGCAAAATCCAGTCGTACATCATTTTATCGTTTTTAGAAGGATCATGCCGGATATCAATCAGAAGAAAGACCGCCTTGAGCATGGTCGATTTATGAAGGTAGCGCTCGATCATCTTCCCCCATGCCTCTTTTTCCTTCTCCGAAACCTTGGCGTATCCATAACCCGGAAGATCCACCAGATATATTTCCCGGTTGATATTGTAAAAGTTGATCGTCTGGGTCTTTCCCGGCGTCGCGGAAATCCGGGCAAGGGATTTCCGGTTCATCAGCGCATTGATCAGCGAAGATTTTCCTACGTTTGATTTCCCCGCAAACGCAATTTCCGGCTTATCATTTTCTGGAAGTGTACTCGTAATCCCACAGACAGTTTCCAGCGTCACTTCTTTAATTACCATCCTGTTCCCTCCTTTGTTCCACCTGCTCTGAAATAGCAGTATGTAATACTTCTTCCATTCTGGAAACAAAACGCACTTCCAGCCCTTTCGTGATCTCTTTGGAAAGTTCCTCTACATCCGTCTGATTTTCCGCCGGCACGAGCACGAGGTGAATTCCCGCATTCTTTGCGGCAAGCAGCTTCTCTTTCAGACCGCCGATCGGAAGTACTCTTCCCCGAAGTGTAATCTCCCCGGTCATGGCTACATCGGAGCGGACTTTCTGTCCGGTCACTGCTGAAAGAATGGCTGTCGCCATCGTAATCCCGGCAGACGGTCCGTCTTTCGGCACCGCTCCTTCCGGAATATGAACGTGAATGTCGTGCGTTTCAAAAAAGTCCTCTGGAATCCCGTACCGCCCACTAATAGAACGAATATAGCTGATACCCGCCTGTGCGGACTCTTTCATCACATCCCCCATCTGTCCGGTCAGCAGAAGCTTTCCTTTTCCGGAAAGGACATTGACCTCAATCTGAAGTGTATCCCCTCCCACGCTTGTCCATGCAAGTCCGGTTACAATTCCCACTTCATCCCGGCTTCCGGCAAGATGATAACGGTATTTTTCTTTCCCGAGATAATGTGTCAGATTGCGTTCTGTGATCCGCACCTGATTTTTTCCAGATTCCAGGATCTCTCTGGCTGCCTTGCGGCAAAGCTCTCCGATCCTTCGCTCCAGTGTACGCACTCCGGCCTCTTTTGTGTAGCCGCGGATGATCTTCCACAGCGCCCCGTCCGAAATGAGAAGAAGTCCGCCGTCCAGTCCGTGACGCTCCAACTGCTTTTTCAAAAGGTGCTCCTTCGCAATGTGCATCTTTTCATTTTCCGTATAACTGGATACCTCGATCAGCTCCATCCGGTCCAGAAGCGGCCGTGGAATCGTCTGCAGAGTATTTGCCGTCGTCACAAATACCACCTCAGACAGATCCAGCGGCACCTCCAGATAATGATCCCGAAACTTCCTGTTCTGTTCGGAATCCAGCACCTCCAGCAGGGCAGAAAATGTATCCCCTTTATTATAATCGGTGCTGACCTTGTCAATCTCATCGAGCAGCATCACCGGGTTTTTCACTCCCGCCTTGCGAAGTCCGTCCGCAATCCGTCCCGGCATGGCCCCTACATAGGTCTTCCGGTGTCCCCGGATCTCAGCCTCGTCCCGGACACCGCCAAGAGAAATTCTCACATACGGCTTTTTCATAGACTCTGCCAGAGATCTGGCAATAGACGTCTTCCCGGTCCCCGGCGGGCCTACCAGACAGAGGATTTGAGAACCGCTCCGGTTTGTCAGCGCACGCACCGACAGATATTCCAGCACCCGCTCCTTCACTTCCTTCAGCCCATAATGCTGCGCCTCCAGAATCTCCTTGGCATGGGCGATATCCGTAAACTCTTCCGCCCGCTTATCCCACGGCATCTCCAGCATGGTTTCAATATAGGTACGGCTCACACCGGCCTCTGTCGGATTGTTCACCGCCTGTTTAAAGCGTCGGATCTCCTTTTTGATCTTCTCATGCACTTCCTCAGGAGCCAGAAGCTTTTGCTCTGCCTTTTCAAATTCTTCGGCATCAGATGTAGTACCGTCCTCACCAAGCTCCTCTCGGATATATTTTAACTGTTCACGCAAGATATATTCCCGCTGTCCTCTGTCAATCCGTTCCCGGACTTTTTTCTCGATCTCTGCTGTGATGTCAAAGGCTCTTGTCTCCTCCTCAATCTTAGCCGCCAGAAGATAGAATCGCTCCAGGAGACTATCCTCATCCAGAAGCTTCTGAAGAGAGGCTGAATCCAAGCCGATGCCCGCAGCGGCCTCTGCCGCCATGGTATAGACGTCGTCGATCTTTAAGATATCCTGAATGACTCCTTCCGGGACCCGCTTTGTGCGTATTGCATACTGCTTCAAGGCATCCGTCAGTACCTTTTTCATTCCTTCCAATGTCACGCCTTCTGGAAGATCCGGGCACTTCTCCGGATAAATGGAAATATCACCTTCCCAGAATCCATTTGCTTCCCGAAACTCCCGCAAAATTGCCCTCTTCTCTCCATAAACCATGACCCGGATGCCTTTCTGCGGGACACGGACAACCTGCCTGATCTCGGCAAGTACTCCTCCGTGGCAGAGTGCGTCCTTATCCGGCTCCTCAACTTTCTCATCTTTTTGTCGGATCAGAAATACCTTCTGCCCTGCAAGCATCGCCTGCTGAATCCCCTCGATAGATTTCATCCTGATCACGTCAAAATGTACTGCCATTCCCGGAAAAACGGTCAGTCCCCTAAGCGGTACAACTGGTATATGATTGATCTGTTCTGTCATTATGTCCTCCGTATTTTACAAAAGGTGCAGGTAAAACATACCTGCACCTTTCCCATTTCTGTCTATTATGCACTTTCTGTCTGCTATGCACTCTCGGATTCCCGCTCTTCATGTTCTGTCTTTGGCAGGCTCTTTCCTTCTACAACATCTCTGGTAATGATACAGGTCTTTAGCGTCTCGTCAGATGGCGCACGGTACATGATATCCATCATCACATTTTCCATGATGGCCCGTAAGCCCCTGGCTCCTGTATTTCTAGCAATGGAACGATCCGCGATAGCCTCCAGCGCGTCTTTATCAAAATGCAGTCTGACGCCGTCCAGCTCCATCAGCTTCTGATACTGCTTGACAATCGAACTCTTTGGCTCTGTCAGAATCTGAATCAACGCATCACGGTTCAGGGACTCCAGTGCTACCACAACCGGAACACGACCGACAAACTCCGGAATCAGTCCAAATTTCACCAGATCCTGCGGAAGCACCTGGTTTAACAGTCTGTCCAGATTGTCCTCGTGGTTTTCCGCAATCTCCGCATTAAATCCGATGGATTTCTGATCAATCCGTTTCTCGATAATCTTGTCGATCCCTTCAAATGCTCCGCCGCAGATGAACAGGATATTGGATGTATCGATCTGGTAAAGCTCCTGATGCGGATGCTTTCTTCCGCCCTGCGGAGGTACGGATGCAATCGTACCCTCCACAATCTTCAGAAGCGCCTGCTGAACACCCTCCCCGGAGACATCCCGGGTGATGGATGGATTTTCAGACTTCCGTGTGATCTTATCGATCTCGTCGATATAGATAATCCCATACTCTGCTCTCTCAATATCTCCATCCGCCGCCTGAATAATCTTGAGAAGAATATTTTCCACATCTTCCCCGACATATCCGGCTTCGGTCAGAGTCGTGGCGTCCGCAATCGCAAATGGAACATTGAGCACCTTAGCCAGTGTCTGTGCCAGAAGCGTTTTCCCGCTTCCGGTCGGTCCAAGCATCAGAATATTGCTCTTTTGCAGCTCCACCCCAAGATCTCGCTGTGCTTTGATCCGCTTGTAATGATTATAGACCGCAACGGAAAGAACCTTTTTGGCCTCCTCCTGCCCAACCACATAATCATCCAGAAAGCTCTTTATCTCTTCCGGCTTCAGGAGATTAATCTCTCCTGGCCCGTTATTTTCGTCTTCATAATCAAATTCTTCTTCTATAATCTCGGCACAGATCTCAATACATTCGTCACAGATATATGCTCCGTTTGGCCCCGCAATCAGCTTGCGCACCTGAGACTGTGGCTTATTACAGAAGGAACATCTCACTACATCTTCTTTTAAAGCCATTCTCACACCTCATTTTATGTAACGCTTCAGCCATGCGGCCTGGATTACCAAAATGCAGGCTTGGCTGCAGAAGTCTTTCGATATTTCCCGGCATATAGCTGAATCGTTACTATTTTATATTTTCCGTATCGTTTTGAAACACGGAAAGGGGATGTCCCAGGCCACTGGGACAGCCCCTTGTTTCCCTTTATCGGCTTGTAATGACCTCGTCAATTAAACCGTATGCCTTTGCTTCCTCGGCAGACATGAAATTATCGCGATCTGTATCCCGTGCGATCGTCTCAAGCGTCTGTCCGGTGTTTGCTGCCAGAATCTCATTTAATTTCCGGCGTGTTTTCAGAATATGTTCTGCTGCAATCTGTATCTCGGACGCCTGTCCCTGTGCTCCGCCTGACGGCTGGTGAATCATAATCTCCGCATTCGGAAGCGCAAGACGCTTGCCCTTCTTACCGCCGGATAACAGGAAAGATCCCATACTTGCGGCCATACCAATACAGATCGTAGACACATCACACTTGATGTACTGCATCGTATCATAAATTGCCAGACCTGCCGTCACAGAACCACCCGGACTGTTGATGTACAAGTTGATGTCTTTTCCCGGATCTTCGGCTTCCAGAAACAGAAGCTGCGCGACAATCACGCTTGCCGAAGCATCGTTGACTTCGCCGTCCAGAAAAATGATTCTGTCTTTTAAAAGTCTTGAGTAGATGTCGTATGAACGCTCTCCACGGCTTGTCTGCTCAATGACATAAGGTACTAAACTCATGCAATATGCCTCCTTATTTTTGTCTCTTATTCTTCTACCGCGTTTTCAACAAGGAATGTCACAGCTTCCTGGACAGCCATATCCAGTTTCATCTGTTTTTTCTCATTTTCTCCCATGAATTCTTTGAGCTTCTCTGCTTCCATCTTGTAAGACTCAGCCATCTTCTGGATCTCTTCGTCGATCTTCTCATCGCTGATCTCAATATTCTCAGCCTTTACAATTGCTTCCAGAACGAGCCTTGTCTGAATTCTCTTTAATGCCTGCGGTTTCAGCTCTTCCGTCATCTTCTCCGCTGTCATTCCTGTAAACTGGAAGTACTGATCCATCGTAAGGCCCTGCTGCTGTAATCTCTGTGCGAAATCATTTGCCATCTGTCTTACTTCAGTATCGATCATGGCATCCGGGATATCCATCTGTGCGTTTGCCACAGCTTCTTCCACTGCTTTATCTTCCTGTTTTCTCTTGCCTTCCGCGATCTTCTGTTCTTTAATTTTTGCCTTGATATCTGCTTTGAAAGCATCGAGCGTCTCGAACTCAGATACATCGGAAGCAAACTCGTCGTCAAGCTCCGGAAGTTCTTTTACTTTGATCTCATGTACTGTGCATTTGAATACCGCGTCTTTTCCTGCCAGATCCTTTGCATGGTACTCTTCCGGGAATGTTACACGGACTTCTTTTTCCTCTTCCAGATTCGCACCGATAAGCTGATCCTCAAATCCCGGAATAAAAGATCCGGAACCTATAGTAAGCGGATAGTTCTCTCCCTTTCCGCCTTCGAATGCTACGCCGTCTACAAATCCTTCAAAATCAAGAACGACTTCATCTTTATCCTGAACCGGACGGTCTGTCACAGAAACAGTTCTCGCGTTCTTCTCCTGCTCCTCGGCAAGCTTCGCGTCGATCTCCTTCTGTGTAACACGGTTGGAAATCTTCTCTACCTTTAATCCTTTGTATTCGCCTAATGTTACTTCCGGCTTTAATGCCACCTCAGCTGTAAAAATAAATGGTTTGCCTTTTTCAATCTGTACGATATCAATCTTTGGCTGCGATACGATCTCAAGATCCTCTTCATCATATACTTTTCCGTATGCTTCCGGAATGAGCTGATTTGCAGCGTCATCGTAGAAAACTTCCGGTCCGTACATTTTTTCGATCATCTGGCGCGGCACTTTTCCTTTACGGAATCCTGGGATGCTGATATTTTTCTTCTGCTTATTATAAGCTCCCTGGAGTGCCTTCTCCAGTTCTTCGGCTGAAACTTCGATCGTCAGTTTCGCCATGTTGTGTTCCAGTTTCTCTACTTGTAAACTCATTTACATTTCCTCCTAAATATTATCGTATATGCGAAAAGTCGGCAGACTTATCTACATTACACTGATTGTTTGAGTATACCATATTCTAATATGGATTTCCAGCCCTATCCTGCACTTTTTCCAGTGATTTTCGTCTTTTGCTTTTGTCCTTAGTTTGTGTTCGCGATCTCATCCATCCGGAAGAACTGCTCCAGAAGCATCTGGTACTCCTCCTCGCTGACGGCATAAGAATTCCCATCTTCCGCCGCGACTTCCACGATCACGGTTTCCGGTTTTCCGTATTGCATCGAGGTATAGGCGTCCTGTAAAAGGCTGTACGCCCTGGACAGATAATCGTACTGCATCATTTCCCGAATTTCTTCTTCGGTTCCCTCGTATCCGCCGTTTTTTGCTGACTTCTCGATTTCATCAGAAGCCTGCTCAAGCTCCTTTACATAATTAAGGAACAAATCCACCGGCTGTATCTCAACGGAAACTTCATATTCCTTTTCCCCGGCCTTTTCTGCTTTCTTAACGTCGTATTTCATCACACTGAAGATATCTTTTACAAGTGTCTCGTACTCATAAAGCGTGTAATCATTCAGCTCCTCGTATCCGGCCGTCAGATAGGCATAAACAAAGCTGTCCACCGATGATTCATAATCCTGTTTCAGCTCAAATTCCGATGTGTCCATGATCTGCGCCGCCTCCGAAAATTCCCCCTGGAGTCTCTCATCCAGCACGGCCTGCATATAACCTGCCGCGTCAAAGTCTCCGCCGCAGCCTGTAAGACCAAACACGGCAGCAAGCAGTATGGCCGCAAAAGTATATGCCATTTTTCTCATGGTGTTTTCCTCCTTATACGGTCTGATTCTAGCAGACTCACCTGCAAAATGCAACCTGGCATAACGATTCAGCCATGCGGCCTGGGCAACGAAAATCTGCCGCAAACCGCAGCTCTGAGCCGGATAGCCGAATCATTACAACTTGTCGGAAAATACTATTTAGGGGGGCTTGTTTTCCTCTTTGGATCTCTTTATACTGAAAGAAACAGGAATACAAACTCCAGGAGGAAATGATAATGAATAATGACAATATGGAAATCGAGCGAAAATATCTGGTCGAGACCTGCCCTTTCTCACTGCACGACTATCCATCCCATGAGATTGAACAGGGATATCTGAACACAGAGCCGGTTGTCCGCATCCGGCGTTACGATGACAGCTATGTGCTGACCTACAAATCCAAAGGGTTCCTGGTCCGGGAGGAGTATAATCTTCCTCTCACAAAAGAAGCCTATGAACATCTGCGTACAAAAATAGATGGAAGACTGATCCAAAAACGGCGCTATCTGATCCCTTTAGAGGACGGACTGACGGTGGAACTGGACTGTTTCCATGGAGATCTCGCTCCGCTGATGCTGGCAGAAATTGAATTTCCTTCCGTGGAAAAAGCAGATACTTATACGCCGCCTTCCTGGTTTGGGGAAGACGTGACATTCTCAAAGCAGTATCATAACAGCGTCTTAAGCAGACTCAGTATCTGAAATAAGGATTTATAAAATAATAATGGGCAACATTTCGTTGCTTTTTGTATATATTATACGTTTCGTGGCATTATCTGAATTTTACATAAGAAACTGCTATACTGTTTCTAAAAATGGAGGTATGCCATGGCAAATGTACAGCTTGCACGGAATTTAAAGACGCTTCGCTTAAAATATAATTACACTCAAAAAGATCTGAGTGCTATTTTAAATATCACCAGACAGGCATACTCTCACTATGAAAAAGCGCTCAGAGAGCCAGACTTGTGTACGTTAGTCCGCTTTTCTCATTTTTATAAGGTCACCTTGGATGATTTGGTCGCCGGGATCATTCATGTGGATCAGATCAACGAGTCCCTGCCGATTTACAACTACCACCTGGGAGAGACCGAAGATCACAAGCGTTCGATCTTTCTGACAGATCAGGAGCTGGAATTGATCGAAAAGTACCGAAATTGCAGTGCCAATGACCAGCAGGTGATCCGCGGATTTCTGGAAAACAAGTGAGAGCAAACTTTCCCATATGTTAAAATCCGAAGCTAACATTACAAAAATACGGGACTTCCCATGAATACAATGAGGGTAGTCCCGTTTTCTCTGCAATTATTCAAAACTTTTCACGGTTCGTTTTAATCCTTCTTTTAACGGCACTTTACATGTCCATCCCATTTTCTCCAGTTTCTCCGTATTCAGTCTTGTGCGTCCCATTTTACTGTAACCGGCACTCATCGTTTCCGGAATATCAAATACGACTTTTCTTCCCCTTTCCGGGTACAGACCGGTCAACATCCCGGCAACCTCACGGATCGGAAGCGGTTCCGTCTCATTTGCAATATTGTATGCCTCCCCTGCTTCTCCGTCCAGTAAAGCAAACAACATCCCCGCAACAGCATCCGTGATGTAACAAAACGCCCGCTCGGCGTCGCCTGTACTCTTTAACACAATATCTCTGTTATTTACGATGTCTGAGATGAAATCCGCCATGACCCTGCCGTCATTGTTGATGGTCATGCCCGGGCCGTAAGAATGAGCGATCCTCACGGCTGTAAACGGAACCTGATATTGGTGGTAGTAACTCTGACAGATTGTTTCCGCCATCCGCTTACTTTCTGGATAACAGGCCCGGAATTCCATCGGGTCCAGACTTCCAAATGTCTCCTCGTGGATTTCTTCTGTTCCATCCGGCATTTTTCCGTATACCTCCCGTGTGGAAGTGTACAGCACTTTTTTTGTACCGGACTTTCTTGCAAGTTCCAGGACGTTTACCGTCCCTGTTGTATTTGCGGCAATGATTCCGACCGGATCATGTAAAATAAAATGCGGGCTGGCATTTCCTGCCGCATGGATAATGTACTCCGGCTTCTCTTCCATGGTAATCGGCGTACACACATCCTGCACCTTCAGATGGAAATATGGCATATCACGAAAATCCTCAAATTTTTCCCATGCTTTCTTTTCATTTCTGACCAGAGCTGTCACGTTTATATCATACTTTCTTGTCTCATTAAGATACATAAAAAAATATACGATATAGGTGGCGAGCATCCCAGATGCTCCTGTAACAAGGACCGAACTTCCTTTTAGTTTTTCAAACGGCAAGTGTTCCTTTGCAAGCTCACACATATCCTCTCTGACGATCTGATTCTGATAATCCATTGCCATTCCTCCTGTTTTTTCAGATTCCGAAAAGCTGCGAATTCTCCCGTGCCTCAAAAAGAGCCCGGAATGTATAGAAATCCATGGGTGTCGTAATTTTGATATTCTCTACCGGGCCGTCCACCACAAACAGCTCCTTGCCATAGTGGGACATAATCGATGCGGAATCAATATAATCCAAACGTCCCTCTTTTCTTGCTTTCTCGTGACTTTCCAGCAATTCTGAAAGCCAGAAACACTGTGGTGCCCGTGCAACCAGACATTTTGACCGGTCTATGATTCCATCCACTTTCCGTTCTTCTCCCGAGCATATGATCGTCTCAATCACCGGAGCCGTCGTCACCGCGCTCCCCTTATCCCTGACAGCCTGGATACAGTTTGTAATGAGTTCTCCATTGATCAGCGGGCGTACGCCGTCGTGTACGAGAACAATACTTTTCTCTCCATGCGCAATAGCTTCTGCCGCTTTCAGCCCCTGATAAATGGAATCCTGCCCTGTCGTTCCACCTGGAACGACCTTTTTCACTTTCTTGAATCTGTATTTTTCCAGCAATTCATTCAGAAACGGGATCCATCCCTTCACACACGCCACCGCAATCGCGTCGATTTCCGGATGCTTTTCAAAATGTTCCAGCGTATAAATAATGATCTCTTTCCCGTAAAGCTTCAAAAACTGCTTCGGAAGCGCCTTACTGTTCATGCGTGTTCCGATCCCTCCGGCAAAAATTACTGCTATGTTCATTCTATTTCCTCCTGATCTTTCTGAAAACACCATCCCGCATCTGTTCTATCAATGGTCTCAGATTCTCCTTGTTATAAAAAAGATAAGCCAAATACGCAGCTCCATAAATCAACATGCAGAACCAGGATTGAATCATCCAACTCGACACAATGAAGATGAGAGCAAGTCCGTTTTCAAATAATAAGGTCTTCCCTGATGATATTTTTAAGGTTCTGATAAGATAAATCTCTGCGATATTGCATCTGAGCGCAAGGATGACTGTCAGTGAAGCAATCGATAATGTCAGATTGTCCAGTACATATACTACGACTCCTGTAATGATACACGAAATCACTACGATTCCCCAATTAATATACATCATCATCTTTTCTTTTCTGAGCGCTTTCAGATAGGTATTGATTAACAAAGAAACTTTACTTTCATAGACACACATCGGGAAGAGGAGCGCCATATATTTTAAGCTCTCGGCATACTGGGGAAGCCATCCGCTCAACAAGACCTTGGCCGGATAATAGACTAATAACATTCCAAGAACCGGTATCATCAGCATCATCCGAATCGTTTTATACATCTGAGCCAACCGTTCTTCCGGTGTCTGTTTCAACATCGGATAAATGACAACACTGACTGCACTGATAAAGACCATCAGCATATTCGACATTGTCATTGTAAGGGAAACTTTCCCGAATGTTTCCACATTCCAGTGATTCTCTATGGCAAATCTTACAATTCCATTAATTAAAAGCCCTGCAATATTGGCAAACATCAATTTACTGCCTATTGCTATATTTTCTCCGGACTCCCTCACTCCAATTCCTACACAAGATAGTTTTCTAAAAACCATATCTTTACATTGAATACAAAGAAGTACCAAAGTGACAAGCCTTGCAAATAAATCTGCTGAAATCAAAATCACAAAATTCTTTTGTCCCAGCGCGAGCATGGACAAAACACAGACTGCATACACGATTTTTTCCAACATATAATTTTTGGCATAATCTTTGATTCGGTCTGTAATCTGTAAAATATACTGAAGCAATGTCCGTGGAAGCTGGAGAATACAGCATGTCCCTGTCAGGATGAGAACGATCTGCTTCTGTGAATCATCTACCCCGAAATATGCAACTGCGCCGATTACCAAGGCAATCAAGATTTCAAAAAACGTCAGCAGCCAAAATTGTCTGTTAAAATATGTCTTATCTAACTCTTCATATTTCTTTCCGCCAAACTTCAGATAGATTCCATCTGCCCACCCAAAATGAAAAAAGCCGGTATAAGTGACATAAAAAGTATATAGCTGCCAGTATGAGTACTCTCTTACCCCCAGAGCTTTCGGTACAATAAATACCAGGACCATGGAAACAAGAGTATTGATTCCATTCGCCAATACAGAGTAGGATACGTTTTGAAATACATTTTTTATTTTAGAGTTCATTCAACTTTCCAACTTTCTTTTTGCTGACTCTCATAAGAACAAAATAGATTACCAAAATATAAACTGCTAAATACATATATGACGTCGATAAATACGAAGAAAGGATCAGTTCATCGATACTCTGCATAAATAATGGATACATCAGCACCCCGTAAAAGATCAGCAAAATTCCAAATCCATTCTCTTTTTTGATATTATTATAAAACAAGGAATAAAATGCGCCTACAGCTCCCTGCATAAATAACATTCCAACATACCCGTAATCATTGATGTATCTGCGCAGGCATGTGTATACATTTCCAGATGCATCTCCGAAATCCACAAATTCCAAATGACGCACCGTTTCCTTTAGATGAACCAGATTCAGCTTTCTAAGGACACTGGTTACTCCATACAAGGTCTCTTCGCCAAAGACCGTCGACAGATCCTTGGCTTTATTCAGCCAGTAATCAAGAGATGGTATTGACATTCCTGTATAAACGGAAACCATATCAAACAACTTTCCTCCCTGGCTTTTTCCTGTAATAAATCCAAACAGGAAAAACAGAATAAAGAAAACGCCAAGCGCTGCCGCCGCAATCAATACAATTTTCCATACATGAATGGTCTTCCATCCATTCTTTTTTCTTTCAATCAGGAAATGAAAAATAATGACCATTCCTAAAAACTCGATCATAAAGGTACGTCCTGTGCCCAGGGCTGCCATACATAAGTATAACACAACTGGGAAAAGATAAAGAACGTCCCGCCTGTTCTTCCCTGCATGGAGATTATTGATAAAGAAATATAAAAAAACCGCTGAAAATGCTTTTCCTAGCAGAGATATATGAATACTTGCCTTTCCGATCGTATATCCTGGAATAATATACATTTTTCTTGCATACTCCAACATCGAAGCCAGACCATTCGTATTTCCTGCCAGCAGCGAAATTTCATATGTCTGCTTGATCATAACTGCCAAACCTGCTACCATACCAAGTACAATTACGATCACTATCGTTTGGGGAATTTCAATTCTTGAAATTCCTCTGTTTTGCTTTCTTTTTGGAACAGCATGTTTTTCAAAAGCAGCTGAAATCAATATTTCTCCCACGCCAAATGCAAAAACTCCGGTCAAGATCACGAAAACAGTCAGCGGACTCAGCGTAAACTGCCATGTGTCAATGTTCAGAATCGCAAAAAATGTACTGACCAGAAACATCCCGATCGTAATGACCCAGGGAGACAATATATCTTTTTGATTCATCAAATATGCTGTAACAAACATACAACATAATCCAAAAAATAATATATAAATCATAAAGACTCCTGTGCTTTATTTCTTTCTTACAAATAATATCGTGATCACAAATAATCCGCCTAAAACTCCCAAAACTCCGGCAAGAGCAAATTCTTTCACTTTAAAAGTATTCTCTGCCTCCACGATCTGATTCCTGATATATGTCTTCTCTTTGGCAACTTCATATTTCAAATCCTTTTCTACCAAAGAAACACTTTCCATTGCTTTCTCTATATAGTCATTCATCATCTCTTCCATAACAGGCTGGATTTCTTCCTGTTTCGATTCCGCAATCACTTTATAGAATCTCACTTCATAGATCATGGAATTCGGTACATGGTAAAGCTGGAATTGTTCCTGGATCCATTCTACCTGATACTTCAGAGCCATATTTCCCCATCCGGGACAGACTTGTTCCATATCATAGTTTTCTGTATAAGAATCCGCAAGCTCAGACAACAATGTACTTCTTGTCCACAAAAGACTCATATCGTAATCTAACGTTTCACCTGTCTTCGTGCTTTCCAGTGAAGCTACGTCAATATTTAACAGACGGTAAACATCTACTTCGATAGATTTTCCGGCTCCGCCTTTTTCTTTTGCGTATAAATAAGACTGTCCGAAATAGGCTGCTCCTCCTATCACAAGTACCGCTAAAAGAAAAATATACCATTTCCTTTTTAAATGTTTTAAATATTCTAAAATCATAGATGTCTCCTTTTTTATTTTCTCAATTTTTTCCACAATATGAATTTATAATATAGATCCGCCAATATCAGAAGTATCATATACCACTGTCTGTCAAAAAGAACCGCCATCCATTTCCTTTGCTTCGGCAAATTTCCCAACTGCTCTTTCTTATGAAATATCCGAAACACTTTTTGGGAGCGTACCCATTTTAACGCCTTTTTCTTGTCCCGATATCCATAATTACACCCTCTTCTTTCAAAAAGGAAGAGAATATCTATTAGATAATCCGTTGCTCTTAATACCCATGTAAACGTAGTCCCATACTCCTGATTCATTCTACGCAGGAGATGATACTCTGCCTCCGCTGCCTTTACATTTGCTTCGATCTGATTTGGATGAAACTTCTTTGAAGTACTATGCTGATATCTCTGATAATGAATATATCCCACATAATCCATAATCACTTGTCGTTTCGGTATCAGATACATCTGATTGTTAAAAATCCAATCTTCGTATCCCATAATCACAGACTCATCAAACATCAACTTTTTATCCTCAAACAGAGTCCGGCGATAGATTCCATTCCAGATCATATTAAAATATCCACTTCGGTAGATATTCTGATATTCCTCTCCACATTGTTCTCTTGTTATAATCAGTTGTTGTTTTATACAATTATCCCGGACTTCTTTGGCTCCATTCGGGAAATCCTCTTCTACACGATATCCAAACTTGACAATATCTGCCCTATATTTTTTCGCATACGAGCAGGATTTTTCCATAATATCTTCGACAAGTTCATCGTCATTATCAATAAAAGTAATGAATTCGCCCCTGGCTTCTTTGATTCCCCGGTTTCTTGTCTTCGTAATTCCCTGGTTTTCCTGATGAAACACACGAATTCTTGCATCCTCTTTCGCATAGGCATCACATAATCTCCCGGACGCATCCGATGAACCATCGTCGATCAAAAGCAGCTCCCATTCTTTCATGGTCTGCCTCTTTACACTTTCTACAGCCAGATATAAAAATGTTTCCGAATTATATACCGGCATGATAATACTGATTTCTGGTATATTGTTTTCTACTTCCACCATATTTTTCCTCTGTGCGACGCCACTCTTTTTTCCTTGGGCGGCATCTGCATATAATCACCATATAAATTTGTCAGATACTTCTCATATCCCTCAGGCGCATAAAATCGCTTTCCCTCAAATTCCATTTCAATCATATTGTCAAAATACTTTCTCTCAATCAACTCGCGCTCGATACCCGCGCCGCCAACCGCGCTTGCGATCCATTTGGAATCCTGGAACGTTTCCTGTTTCACATACTTCATCATATAATGATAACATCTTTTAATACCGATGATTTTTATCAGTCCATTGGCGGCAGATTTAATCATTTGATTTTTCAGATTTCTCTCTTTATTTTTAATTTCATCTTTTTTCAGCGCTGCTTCCCAGATTCTGCTGCGTAAACGAATAATCTTCATCAAACGCTGCATTGCTTTCTCTTTTTGATTTCCCATCCCGTCAATCGGAAAAATATCGATAAATACTCCCATCTGATGAAGGTCTTTCCCGATTTCTTCCACAAGCCTGGTTCTGGTATCCACTACTTTTGCAAACGTATATGGATATCCCTTGGTACATTCAATAGCAAGCAGTTTATAGATGGGATGCTTTTTGTGGCTCATGATTTTGATAAACTGTTCATAGTCCTCCCTTGGCATAGCGATATCGATGTCGTCATCCCATGGAATAAAGCCCTGATGTCTGACCGCTCCAAGAAGCGTACCTCCAGCGAGGTAATATCGTATGTGGTAATGCCTGCAAATTTTGTCGATTTCCTGCAGCATTTCCAGTTCTATTTTTTGAAGCTCTTTTAATTCTGTTATTTCCCGCATGATTTTTCCCTCTTACTGTCCAGGCATTTTCTTATGATATTTTTGTCCAGCGGATGTTTCAGGTCATACCCCTGTTTCATTACCTGTTGTCCCTGATTGTTCCGTTCCATTCCTCTACATCTTATGATTTCATCCGCCCAGCGTGCTTTATCATCTAAGGAAAGGAATTGGCAGTTTCCCGTAATATCGGTTTCTCTTGTCACACAGTCCGAAAAGAGACACGGCAGTCCACTTGCCTGCGCCTCGATTCCTACAATCGGAAGTCCTTCATAAAATGATGGAAGAATAAACACGTCTGATGCCTGCATAATCTCATTTACATCCTGCCGTACACCTAAAAATCGGATGCGCTCTGTCACATGCTTTGCTTTTGCATATTGCCTGACTTCCTCTTTCATATCTCCGGTACCTACAGACAGCAAAATGACGTCTTTGTCTTTTTTTACGGTTTCCGCCAGGATGTCAATCACTCCCTTAGGATTCTTTTGATGGGTCAGCCGGCCAACATGACAAATCACAAACTGATCCTCTATTCCCAGCTCTCTTCGTTTTCTCGCTCTGACATCCTGATCAAAAAGGTACTTTTCCGTATCAATTTTATTATGTATGACAACAGTTTGTTTCCTTTTCCTTTTTCCAAACAAATATTCCGAAGCGCATTGCGCACACGACATTCGCTGATTTACAGCTAGATTCAGAAAAAATCTGCAAATCTTCTGGACTTTGCTTTTCATCATATCGCCATTATGACTGTGCACCACGCATTTTCTTCCCATAAGACGCGCTGCCATCACCGTTGGAAATACCATCGGATCCATGACATTAAAATAAATCACCCGATATTCCCGATGTTTTCTCAAGAAATGGAAAAACGCTCTCAAATGCGTGAGGATACCCTGTCCTTTCCCCGGAATATAAAATATTTGAGATCCGTTTTCCCTCATCTCTTTTTCAAAAGCCATAGATTCAAAGTGGATGAGAAAATCAAACTGAAATACTCCTCGGAACTCCTTGGTAAGATTGTAAATATAGTTTTCAATTCCCCCGGTAAGATTGGTCATACCATAAACTAATACCTTTTTCATTGTTACCTCGCACTCGCTTCGACATAAAACCGCTCCAGCTTATTTGCTTCCTCAAGCACATCATATCCTGCATTTCTGACATTCTGTGTTCCTGCCGCCCGATCCTCAACACGCATATCGAGCAATGTTTCTGCCCACACATCTTTTTTTTCATTCAAAGATAAAAACACCATATTTTCCGAACATTTTGCTTCTCCCGGAATGGTATCTGTACAACAGCATGGCAGTCCTGCCGCCTGCGCTTCAATCAATACGATGCCGAGCCCTTCCGCAAAAGAAGGAAAGGCAAACACATCCATCGCCTGAAGCCATTCATTTACATTCTTTTTGATTCCTAAAAATCGCACCTGGCGTTCCATTCCTTTTTCACTGACCTGCTTCTTCACATCGTCCATCGTTTCGCCCTCTCCGATCAAAAGAAGCAGGGCATCTTTTTCCTTTTCCAATACCTTTTCAAAGACGTCTACAAGGAATTTATGATTCTTATTTTCATTAAATCTTCCCACATGCCCAATTACCAGCTCTTTATCTGCTCCCAGCTCCCGGCGCAGCCTTTCTCTTACCTCGGTTTGGAAAGCATACTCTTCTGTCCGAATCGCATTATGAAGTACCTGTCCCCTTTCTTGAAATACCTGATCACCAAACAGATAATCCCCTGCCATCTTGGAACATGCCATCACATCTGTGCAATATCTTTCAAACGCATGCCTGCTGACAGACGCAATCAGCTCTTTCACAGGCGACGTCATTCCCACACTATGACTATGCGCAATTCGTACCGGTACTTTGTATTTTTTCCCATACCACAGTGCAGGCAAACTCATAATCGCCTCGTGTCCATGGATGATGTCATATCCTCCCTGTTTCACAATTTTCCTGATCTCTGCCAAAAAACGGATGGGATTTTTTTTATAGCTGGTAACAAGAAAAACTCTCCCACCCATTTTTTTAATTTCAGCATAGCAATTATCTTCTCTTTTGTCCCAGCACACAAAATCCATGCGGAATTTTTTCATGTCCATGGCTCGCAAGTAATTCATCAGAAAGCAAGCCACTCCACTGTCAGAATTCATATTGGCAATATTCAAAATTCTGATTCTCTGATCTCTCATTATCTTCCCGCCTTTAATTTGGTAAACAGTTTCGTGTTTTTCGTCTTTACAAAGGTAATCACCTTTGCCTCCAGATAGGTAAGCCAGGTGCTCTTCCAACGAACCGGCAGAAGCATCACTTTCATATAGAAAGATCTTGGTCTTGCCACTTTCACCATCTTACCTACTCTCGGATTTGCCAGCATCTTTTTGATCTCGGCACGTTTTTCCTGGTTTGTCATTTCGCATTTCGGATTCGTGACATTTTCCACACAGCCGATGAAACGCTCTACATATCTCCTTGCAATCATCTCTTTACTCTTTGCGTCGCCAACATGCCACTCTTTGTAAAGATCCATCATCCAGCCATGCTCTTCTTCCCGCTTTTCATACATACCCGGACGATAAGCCGCAGTCTCAGACTCGGAGCGTGCCCGCAGGAAGTGGTAGTACTGCTTATGGGTCACGGTCACTCGTTCCACATTTCTTACAATGCTGACATTGAACGGGAAATCATCCCAGAATGTCTCAGGGAAACGCAGATTGTTTTCCATAATATATCTGGACTCAAAGAGCTTATTCCAAGGTGTATAGAGTAGATTTTTGTCAAATAGTTTGTATGCGTTTCTCCGGAACGATTCTTTGTCCGGATAAACAGCATCCTCCACCACGTAATCGTCTGTCACATAATGCTCCTTGTCATAATAGGTGTCAATGAAGAAACCTGCCACCACGAGCTGCGCGTTGTCCCGCTTTGCAAGCTTGTACATATCTTCCAGCATCGTCGGTTCCGCCCAGTCGTCGGAATCCATGAAATACATGTATTCTCCTTTCGCGATCTCGATCGCGGTATTTCTTGCACTTGGAGCGCCGCCGTTTTCCTTATGGATCACATGGATTCTTTCATCCTCCGCAGCATACGCGTCACAGATCTCCCCGCTTTTATCCGGAGTTCCGTCATCGACAATCAGAAATTCCCAGTCCTTTAATGTCTGAGCCTGAATACTCTCAATCGCCTTTCCAACATATTCTTCTACCTTGTAGACAGGCATAATGACGCTGACTTTGATCTTATTCTCTTCCATACTTTTATTCTCCTATTGCAATTCTTTTTCCACAAGCTGGAACGCGGACTCAATCACTTTGTCCATATCGTAGTATTTATATTCTGCCAGCCTGCCGCCGATCAGGAGATGCTCCTCATCAGCTAACGTTCTGTATTTCTGGTATAATTCCTGGTTCTTTTCATCGTTGACCGGGTAATATGGCTCCATCCCCTCTTCCCAGTCTGTTGGATATTCTTTCGTGATGACTGTCTTTTCCTGGGTTCCAAATTCAAAGTGCTTATGCTCAATTACACGGGTATATGGCGTCTCCCTGTCCGTATAATTGACAACCGCCACCCCCTGATGATTCTGTTCATCCAGCACCTCTGTCTCAAATCTCAGGCTTCTGTACTCCAGCTTGCCAAACTGATATCCAAAATATGCGTCCAGCATACCGGTATAGAGCACTTTTCCTCCAAGCGCATTGTACTTTTCTTTATTTTCATTGTAATCTACGCCAAGCTCCACATCGCAGCCTTCGAACAGTGCATCGATCAACACATTATATCCGCCGATTGGGATACCCTGGTAGAGATCATTAAAGTAATTGTTATCATAAGTATAACGTACCGGAAGGCGCTTGATGATAAAAGCCGGAAGATCTTTACAGTCACGTCCCCACTGCTTTTCCGTGTATCCCTTGATAAGTTTTTTGTAAATATCTTCTCCCACCAGACTGATCGCCTGTTCCTCCAGATTCTTCGGTTCCCCTTTGACAGCCGCCTTCTGCCGGTTGATGATCTCCTCCGCCTCTTTCGGGGTCGCAATCCCCCACATTTTGCTGAAGGTATTCATATTGAACGGCATATTGTAGATTTCCCCTTTATAATTTGCCACCGGGGAGTTTGTGTAACGGTTGAACTCCACAAGAGAATTCACGAAATCCCATACTTTTCTGTTGCTCGTATGAAAAATATGGGCGCCGTACTTGTGTACATGGATTCCTTCCACGTCTTCACAGTAAAGATTGCCGCCGAGCGTCTCCCTTTTTTCCACAACCAGACAGGATTTTCCTGCTTTTTTTGCAAAGTACGCAAATGTACCCGCAAACAATCCGCCTCCTACGATCACATAATCATACTTTTTCATGTTTTACTGTTCCTCCGTTTTCGTTTCTTGTGCTTCTTTAAATATATATTTCCGTGTTTCGTTCGTCCGAAAAGCCTCTGTACTGTCAGATTTCAAAAGTACAATCGCAGTCTGGAAAATCAGTTGGATATCTCTCAGGATACTGAACTCTTCAATATAGATCATATCCATCATCAGCTTGTCTTTCGGTGATGTGTTATATTTTCCGGAAATCTGGGCATATCCGGTAAGGCCAGCTTTCACCCGGAGTCTGTAGCGAAATTCCGGAAGCTGGTCTTCATAAGCCCTGACATTTTCAAGCATTTCCGGTCTCGGGCCGACGAAACTCATATCTCCTTTTAAAATATTAATCAACTGCGGAAGCTCGTCCATTCGGATCTTCCGCAGAATCTTCCCTGGTTTGGTAATCCGGTCATCATCATCCGTTACAGAATGGTTCTCCACATGTTCTTTCATGGTCCGAAATTTATATACTTCAAAAACACGTCCGTTCAGTGTCGCACGTTTCTGTTTAAAGAAGATATGTCCGCCGTCATAAGCTTTAATTGCGATAGCACTTACAATCCAGATGGGGGACGTCAGAATCCCAAGCACAATAGCCAGAGACATGTCCAAAAGTTTCTTCATTACCCTCTGCTCCATTGTCCACGCTTTCACATTGGCGTTGAGTACAGAGACATCATCGAGCAGATAGTATTTTGCGCTCATCTCCACAATATCTTCAATCTCCGGATTGAAGTAAATATTAATCTTATTTTTATAGCAGAAACGGACAATCCGGCTTCTAACATCCAACGGTACATCATGGATGAAGACAGTATCTGCCTTTCCCACTGTCTCAAACAGATTCTTGTCTTTATAGTCCATGATGTAGTCGATCTTGTACTGTTTCTTATACTTTAGAATTCCTCTGACAATATTGTCGAGGCTCTCCTGGGACGAAGTCACGATACAGCAGCTTTCCGGCTTATGAATCGTAAAAAACAGCCCGTTTCCACCGTAGGCAAATACGATGATAATCATAACCTGAACAAGAAAACTCAGGAGCAGTGATCCAAGGCTGTCCAACCGGAAAGCATAAATGCTCGGAGTGATCGTATTCATAATCATCAACTGGATATATGTCACAACATCTGTAAACAGAACCGCCAAAGAAAGGGAATAGATGATTGGCTTACTCTTTCTCCGTCCCACATCATATCTGCCGTAAATATTCAAAAACAACAGTCCCACAACACAATAGGTAGAAAATGTGATACCCATTGTTCTGGAAAGAACGCCCAAAGCCCTGTTTTCTCTGGACATAATGAACATAAAGGTGCCCATCAGTAAAATATATAATAATAATTTGATACACAACCACATGGTTGATTCAAATTTTTTCAGTTCTCGTTTCATAAAACACCTCGCTGGTCTAAAACTCTCTATATTATATAAGATTTCTATCCTTTCCGCAAGTTATTAGACCTTAAAAATTTCTTATCTTGTAATAATTTCGTAATATTTCCGCCGGAATTTCCCTGAATTCCCCTGTTCCTCCATTAAGTGATGTAACATTTTCTTTTCTCAATATAAAATTTCCAAGAGTCTTATGAATACAAAAAAAGAGAACATGCAACAGGAAAATTTCCATGTTCATCTTCTCTCTTTTCTTACATAATCAACGTTTTCTAGTAAATTCCGCTCTCAATTAATTCTTTGATTGCATTGACAACACTCTCTTTGTCTTCTTTATATGTCACCCCAAACCATTTATCCCTGGACTGCAGCACAGTGACTTCAGCCTGTCCATCCGCAAGAAGTCCGCCAATGATGGTAGGCAGAAGATACTCTGCTTTCAGATCCTTGGCATCTGTTTTTTCCAGAAATTCCTGGAAACCTTTTTCCAGAATATTCAGAAATTCCGGCTGTAATCCCCACATGTTCATGGAAACCGGAGCTTCAAGTTCGAGCCGTTTTGCTCCGTCCTCTGCCTCGGCATGATCCCCATTTCTGACAATATTGTGTGTCTCAATGATGTTGGTGAGCATACCATTTTCATCCACCTCACAGACACCTCTTGTCACTCCGCCGTTTTCACTAAGCGTGTTTTTCAGGACAAAGCCCACCATGCAGATTGGTTCTTTCCCGGTATTTTCTCTGTTTTCTTTGAGATACTGATATGCCTCCGCATAGGCTTCTTTGCCATAGAAATCATCCGCGTTGATGACGAGAAAAGGCTCTGTCACCTTGCCCCGGCACGCCAAAATCGCCTGCCCCGTGCCCCACGGCTTTGTTCTTTCCTGGAATTTCGTCCGGAATGTTTCCGGAATATCGTCGAGCTCCTGAAAAGCGTACTCCACTGGAATCTGTTTTTCAATTCTGTTTCCGATCACTTCTTTAAAATCTTTTTCCAGATCTTTGCGGATGACAAATATTACTTTGTCAAATCCTGCCTCCACAGCATCCCGGATGGAATAATCCATAATAATTTCCCCATTTGGCCCGACCGGTTCCAACTGCTTAATTCCTCCTCCAAATCTGCTGCCGATTCCTGCGGCCATAATCACTAAAGCTGCTTTACTCATCGTCTGTCTCCTTTTATTATGTTGATTTCCCTTACTTTTCTTCCATCAGTCTGTCCACAGCGCTGAAAAACGCCCGGAAACCTGCCCGTGTAATATTGGCGCTGACGCCAACTCCATAGGTCTCTTTTCCGCTGCGGTTGTCGCGCAGGCAGATGTAGGCTGCCGCCTTTGCCTCAGACCCCTGACTAAGAGCGTGCTGTGAGTAGTCGATCAGAGTAAAGTCCATTCCAGATTCCTCTGTCATCAGCTTTTTCAGTGCGGCAAGAGGTCCGTTTCCTACTGCCTTAGCACTCTTTAATTCCTGACCTGCCATGAAGACCACTTCGATCTCCGTCTCATTTTCCGCCACATCCTCTGCTTTTGCACGGATGAATTCATATGGTGCCTTCCTGCGGAGATACTCTTTCTCAAATACTTCCATCATCGTTGCAGGAGCCACTTCACCCTGGGATTCCGCAATCTTTTGAATGACGTCGGCAAACTCTTTATGCATCCGCTTCGGAAGCTTATATCCAAACTCGCTGTCCATTACAAAGGCTACGCCGCCCTTACCGGACTGGCTGTTGATGCGGACGATCGGCTCGTACTCTCTTCCGATATCGGATGGATCGATCGGAAGATATGGTACTTCCCACCATTCCTGCCTTCTCTCCTGCATGGCCTTCATTCCTTTGTTAATTGCATCCTGATGAGATCCGGAAAATGCGGTAAATACCAGTTTACCGGCATATGGATGGCGCATCGGTACATCCATCTTGCAGCATCTTTCGTATACTTCTTTGATCTCTGTTACATTTTCAATATTGAGTTCCGGATTGATTCCCTGGGAAAACATATTGTAGGCAACGGTCAGAATATCCAGATTTCCGGTTCTCTCCCCGTTTCCAAACAAAGTTCCCTCCACACGATCCGCTCCCGCAAGAAGTGCAAGCTCGGTTGCCGCAACGCCTGTACCTCTGTCATTATGTGGGTGAATACTTAAAATGACACTCTCGCGGTCACTGAAGTGACGGTGCATCCATTCAATCTGATCCGCATATACATTCGGCGTCGTCATCTCCACCGTTGCCGGAAGATTTATAATGATTGGATTTTCTTTTGTCGCTCCCCACTCCTTCTGAACTGCCTCGCATACCTCCAGGGCATAGTCAAGTTCAGTTCCGGTAAAGCTTTCCGGAGAATACTCGATTCTTAAATTCCCCTCGAAATCTTTTGCGTATTTTTTCACCATCTTCGTGCCGTCAATGGCGATCTGCTTAATTTCTTCCTTTTCTTTCTTAAATACAACCTCTCTTTGGAGTGTGGACGTGGAGTTGTAAATATGTACAATCGCATTCTTCACACCTTTCAGTGCTTCAAATGTTCTCTCCACAAGATGCTCCCTGCACTGTACCAATACCTGAATCCACATATCATCCGGAATAAGATCATCCTCAACAAGCTTTCTCAGGAAGTCATATTCAATCTGGGACGCTGATGGGAACCCCACTTCGATCTCCTTAAATCCCAATTTTACGAGCAACTGGAACATCTCAATCTTCTCTTCCACCACCATTGGCTCAATTAAAGCCTGGTTTCCATCTCTTAAATCCACGCTGCACCAGATCGGCGCTTTCTCAATCTCTTTGTCCGGCCAGGTACGTTCCGGATACGGAACAACCGGTACTCTTTTGTATCTCTGATAATTCAGCATGTTATCTCACACTCCTCATTCTTTTTTCTATTCTCCCAATCCACTTTCCACAAGCGCTACCATTGTCTCAAGTGCCTGCTCTTCATCCACTCCATCGCAGATAATCTCCATTTCATCGCCACATTTCACGCAGGCTCCCAGAACACTGAGCACACTCTTTGCACTGCTGATTCCCTTATCCGTACGGAATTTGACACTGCAGCAAAACTCTGCCGCAGCTTTACAGAACAGCCCTGCCGGTCTCAGATGCAGTCCTGTGGGATTGCTGATAACGACTTTCCGGCTAACCATATCGCTCTCCTCCAGTTATTCACTTTCCTTATTTTCCACCTGCTCCAGTCTGACCTTGATGACAACATTCTCCGCCAAGGAGCATCCTTCCGGAAGCTTTACTTCTACCGGGACATCATATTCTCCCGGCTCTTTGTAGGTCACCAGATTGATAGACAAGCTGCCCTCATCCAGCTCCAAAGCATCCAAAAGCTCCTGATCTCCCTGTACCTTAATCTCCAGGTTGTTTCCGGATACATAGGAATACTGAAGTCCGTCCTGCAGGTTGTTCACCACAATGGCTCCGGTTGGAATCTCGATCGTCCGGCTGCCTTCCTCCTCGATTCCGATTGTCACCACAACAGCTCCCGCATTCTCGTCGATCAATTCGACTCCATCCGGAAGATATGGCGTAATATCCACCACAACCTCTTCCTTGCTGTCCAGATCCCGGATATTCAACGCACTTGCCGGAATCTCGATTTTGTCAAGATCCTCAAGTACATCTGTGCTTCCTGATACCTGAACCTCTTTTGGCTCTGTCTCAATTCCGGTAAACAGGTAACCGTCCGCTGCCGTAATATACGATGTATCAAAATCAAGTTGAAGTCTTCTTGTATTCCTTACTTCCACCTGTACTCTGACATCATTTTCATCCTTCAGGTCCTGAAGCGTCAACAAAGTATTATCAATCGCTTTTCCATCCGCGTCATAGAATACAAGCTTGGACTGCAACACGGTATCCGACGCGAGTCCGGTCACATCAACCTCCGCCACGACCTTGTCGATCCGTTCGATAATGGACTTCGGACCGTTCACACGTACTTTTTCCGGATCCGCCTTGATCTCTCCGAGCACATATCCGTCCCGTACACTTCCTGTTGTCGTCGGTGTAATCGGGTACGTATTCTGCGCTTCATCTTCGATTGTAACCTGAAGATTCCTAGGATTTGAGTATGCTTCTGAATATTCAACTCCCGGGATCGATACCTCGATAGGAATCTGGGAACCAAGGGACATCTCTTTCATATCCGCATAAGCTTTGATATCATGAACCCTCAGACTATGAAGAACGGATCGCTTCGCACGCACCGTCACCCGGACAGTATCAGTCTCATCCTCGATCTGGTAGGTTTTTCCTTTGCTTGTCACAACTTCCGGATGCAGAATCTCAACTGGTACATTAGAAAACTGTACAGATGTGACCGGATCGTCAAGATTCACGACCACCATCCACAGGAATGCGGCAAGGGCAAGCGACAACAGCTTCAAAGCAAGGTTGTTAGTCAGTTTCTCTTTCATGTTTCCGCCTTCCTTTCCACAGTCTCGCTATCTTTTTCTCCGTATTTTTCGTCTGAATCCGAATCAGACTCTCCTTCAAGTATTCCGGCGTCACGTTCCGCACGAGCTGTCCGCCCTGTGCTACAGAGACATAACCGGTTTCCTCGGAGACCGCAATAACAAGTGCGTCGCTGACTTCACTCATACCGAGAGCTGCCCGGTGCCTTGTTCCAAGTTCCTTGCTGATCTCCATATTATCCGAGAGCGGCAGGTAACAGGTCGCAGACACAATCCGGTTCCCTCTTACGATAATCGCACCGTCATGCAACGGAGTGTTGTGTTCAAAAATATTGATCAAAACCTGGGAAGATACGATACAGTCCAGATAGATACCGGTACTTTCATATTCCGTCAGACGGATGGCCTGCTCTACTACAATCAGTGCTCCGGTCTTGACTTTTCCCATAGCAAAACATGCATCCACGATCGAATCGATCGTGCGGCTGCTGAAACGTTCATTTTCTTTCCCCTTATCAAGCGGCACAATCGCTGTAAGGAACCGCTTTTCCCCAAGCTTTTCCAGCGCCCGCCGAAGCTCCGGCTGAAACACCACAATCGCCGCTATCGCAAGGATCGACACACTGTTCCTTGCAATCCATAAAATCGTATTCATTCTCAGTATGGCCGCAACAAGAATAAACACGGCCAGCACCAGAATTCCTTTTAACAGCATCCACGCCTTCGTGTTCTTAATCCAGACCATAAGCTGATAAATCAGAAACGCCACAATCACAATCTCAACGATATCTGTCCAATAAACATCCGGAAGATACCAGTCCGGAAAATAGCCCCTCAGCGCCTCAAAAAACCGGTTGTTCACTCCTGTCACCTCCCATCCTCTTATACTCACCCATGTTTTTCCCCTTTGATTTTTCTTCTTTGTCTGTATTTTTACTTATCTTCTTTATCATCCAGCTCATTTTTCAGAATCTTTTCCAGATCCATCTCTTCCTGGAGCTGCTTTGCCAGGAGCATCTCCTCCGTCATTCCCGGTATGTAGGACTTTTCTGCCGGTTTTTCTGCCGGAGCCGGCGAAGCTTCCGGTGATTCCTTCATCGGATGCTCTTTCGATTTACTTTCATGCTTTCTCAGATCCGTCTTCCGCCTGCTGATCTTTTTCACGCGCTTTTCCGGAACTGCCACGGATACTTTCGGAATCGCCTTTACATAGTAATAGTACTCATCATCCTCATACTGGAACTTCTCCGCTTTAGAATAATCGACAGAAAAAATGAAAAACTCTAAAATCAGCGCCAGTGCGACGGAAATCATGTTTCCAAAAATCAGCGTCACATAGTCGATCGGAGTAGAAAAAACAATACTTCCTGCCACAATCACAATGATGTCCGCCACAGCCCCTGATGCCACAGCGATCTTCCAGGACTGATCAAACTCACTCTTTCTCAGTGTATAGACAACCAGTACCGCTACAACAAACGATGCGATGTAGATCCACATTTCCTTATTCTGCAGAATCCGGGACGCAAACAGAGAGATCTCCCCTGCCATTCCGCTGGCACCGGTCACTGCTGTAGCCGATGTCTCCAGATAGCTGATCATGGAGTAAATCATCGTACCAAAAATAATCGGAATGATACAGCTTGGCGTCCCCATAAGCGCAAAGGAAATCGGGACAGCAAAGGGAATCTTAAAAAGATACGCTACCATAACGAGCAGCACGATCATGGACGTCTCCGGAGTAAATCGGAAATAAAAAATGAACATAATCGCAAAAAGTGCTGCCGTTACTGCCATCACTCCCATGGACAGGGCAAAAATATGAATCAGAATCAGGACAGCCGCCGCCAGGACTGTCAGTGTTCCCGGCAAAAACGCACAGATCAACGCCAGGATCAGGGCAACAATCGGATTTGAAACTGCTTCCATGTAACCGATCTTCGAATTGATCAGATAAAATACTATAAACGCGAGAAGAAAATGCACGATCTTATCCACTTCTTTTGAGTACCTCGCATAGAAAGCCTGCAGCTGCTCCTTCAGGACAAATAAATTACTCATTCTTTTTCTTCCTTTCTTTGCTGTAGAATTTATCCAGCTGCGTCAGCATACGGATATAGCGTTTTACTCTTCCCTTTGCTCTGATATGTTTCTTCTGATAAAATCCGGACGCAAACAGTCCATAAGAAACAACAAGAATCAGATATAACGCAACGGCCGCAAGTACAAACAGAACAATCGCAAACAGACCTACGTTGCTCAGAAAGGTCTCCACAAATGCCGCCGCAAATACTCCAAACAGAACCACATAACCAATCGTGACCCAGATAACGGTAAAAATCGTCTGATAGCTGACATAATCCTTTTTATAGTAAGAAGCGATCTTGAAATCCTCTTTTCCATACTTTTCTTCATAAAGTGCCATCTTATTCATCAACTTTACTTTTTCTTCGTTAACCATATTCCACCTTCCTGTCATCAGAAAAACTATGTTCAGTATATCAAAAATCAAATATCTTGTCCAATACTTATCGTTAAAAAGAAAACTTGCCGCACCCCCGACTTTTTCAGTATTTTGGCCGCTTCATTCACGGTATTCCCGGTCGTATAAATATCGTCAATCAAAAGTATCCTTTCCAGAGCTATGGTTTGACGTTCAACCCAGAAACTCCCCTCAAGATTATGTGCTCTTCCACGGCGGTCCAATGTCTTCTGCGCTGCCCTGGATTTTCTCTTATGAAGCAGCTTTCTCTCCACCGGGATTCCCGTTATCCTTCCAAGCTCCCTGGCCAGAACTTCTGCCTGGTTGTAGCCTCTCCTGCGCCTTTTCTTATGATCCATAGGAACTGGCACAATCGCCTGTACGTTCCATTTCCGGATCAATCTATCAAACTGCTCTTTCATCACCCCGGCATAGTACCTGGCATACACTCTGCGGTTGTGAAACTTAAACTGGTAGACGGATCCGCTCACCGGCGGGCGATGAACCCAGAGACTCCGTCCACGGTCATAGTAACACATTCCCGTTTCCACCCTCTCTTTGCAGTCTTTACAGAACTCCGTCCTCTCATCCCGGAGTGGCTTTCCGCATTTTTTGCAGGCCGGCTCCCTCGCCCAAAAAAGATTTTTCTTACAGTCTTCGCAACTCCCCTTTGTGTACGCCTTTCCACAGAAAGGACATACGTCTGGGTATAACAGTTTCCCAATGATATTCATTTGTGTTTCTTCTGATTCTTCCCCCGATCAGATGATTTGTCTCCCTACAAAATCTCCTGAATCCGCTCTGCAAGCGACGTATTCCGCTTCTGCTCATCCACATTTTGAATCATCTCACGAAAAACAGTTTCGTTTCCTACCAGTGTAACACATTTTTTCGCTCTTGTAACCGCTGTATACAGCAAATTTCGACAATAAAGCTGTCTCGGTCCCGCAAGCAGCGGGATGACGACTGCCGGATACTCGCTTCCCTGTGATTTATGGATGGTTATCGCATAAGCAAGCTCCAGTTCATCGAGCATCTTAAACGGATATTTTACCTTTCTTTTTTCGTCAAACTCTACTTCCACAGTCTCATCATATGTATGGATTGCCGTCACGATACCAATATCTCCATTAAAAACTCCGACGCCCTTGTCCACAACCAGACCGTATTTCGTTGCGATCTCCCACTCAAGCTGATAATTATTTTTCGTCTGCATGACCTTATCTCCGACACGGAACAGTCTTTCCCCATATTCCTTCTCCTGCTTTTTGACAGAAGGCGGGTTTAAATACTGTTGTAAAATCCGGTTCAGCCGCTCCACTCCAAGCAGTCCTTTCTTCATTGGAGCAAGCACCTGAATATCTGTCATCTTCGCCTTTACATAGCGGGGCAGTTTTTTCTGGATCAGAGTCAGAATCACACTGATAATGACGTCCGCATCCTGGCGTTTCAGGAAAAAGAAATCCCTGCTCTTATTATCCAGACGCACTTCTTCCCCCGCATTGATCCGGTGAGCATTGACGACGATATCACTTTCCTGTGCCTGCCGGAAAATCCGGGTCAGCATCATCACCGGAAATGCATGGGACTCAATCAGATCCTGAAGGACCTTCCCCGGTCCCACCGACGGGAGCTGGTTGCGGTCGCCCACAAAGATCACTCTCGTCCCCGGAACCACCGAGGACAACAGTGCGTGCATCAATGCAAGATCCACCATGGACATCTCATCAATAATCACCACATCCGTCTCCAGCGGATTGTCCTGATTTCTTCCAAATCCACCTTTGCTGCTCTCCTCCGGACTGCCGCTTACTTCTAAAAGCCGATGAATCGTCTGCGCTTCATAACCCGTCGTCTCTGTCATCCGCTTTGCCGCACGCCCGGTAGGAGCCGCCAGACGGATATCCATTCCCTCACTTAGAAAATAACGGATCATCGCATTGATGGTCGTTGTCTTTCCTGTACCAGGTCCTCCGGTCAAGATGAATATCCCATGCTTTACCGCCTCCGCCACTGCTCTTTTCTGCTGTTCATCCAATGTAGATTCTGTCTCTTCCTCCAGCTTGTCAATCCTTCTGCGGATCAGATCATCTGGTTCGTCATAGTTTATATTCAGCTCCTTTAACATCCGGGCCGTGTTCATTTCCATATAGTAATATTGGGCCGGATAGACACGCACCTTTTCCCCATCCTGCTTCAGAACCACCTTTTTGGTCATCGCAAGATCCATCAGATATTTCTCAATATCTTTCAGCTCCACCTCCAAAAGCTGCGCCGCTCTCTCTGACAGTACATTCTCTTCCAAGTATACATGTCCCTCCTGCACACTTTGGAGCAACGTGTAAAAGATGCCACTCTGAATACGGAAATCCGAATCAGTGTGAATCCCGATCCGCGAGGCTATCTCATCCGCTGTCCGAAAGCCGACGCCCTCAATGTCGTCCGCGAGCTTGTACGGATTCTCCTCCAGAACACTGTAGGTGCCAAGTCCGTATTTCTGGTAAATCTTAACCGCCAGATGAATGGAAATTCCGTATTTTTGCAAGTATATCATGGCCTGTCTGAGGTCTTTTTTCTCCTCCACCTGCACACAGATCTCTCTTGCCTTTCTCTCACTGATACCTTTGATCTCCGCCAGCCGCTCCGGCTCTTCTTCCATAATGCGAAACGTATCTTCCCCGAATTTGGCGACGATTTTCCCTGCAAGCGCGGGCCCGATTCCTTTGACTGCTCCGGAACCTAGGTATCTCTCAATGGATTCCCTGTCCTCCGGCTCCTTGATCCTGTGATTTGTCACCTGAAGCTGCATCCCATAGGACGGATGCATGGTGTATTCTCCTTCCAGTTCCAAAAACTCACCCTCGCCGATATAGGAAAACTTCCCGACACAAGTCAGTTCTCCTTCTTCATTATTTAATTGAAATACCGTATATCCATTATCCTCATTCCGAAAGATGATATGGTCGATATATCCTGTAATCTTTTCCAAACCGTGCCTCCATCTGCCGTTCTTCAGCTCGCTGTCACCCGCCGTCGGGCTGCTTCAGACTGCCGTTTGCGGCCTTTTTTCAGAATAGAACAGGACTGCCGCGAAACTCGTACTCTTCTCCCGCAGCAGTCCCTTTGTTGTGACTTCTATACATGAAACTTTTTGTTCTCACTCATAAATTCGACAAACTGTCCGGTGCCGATGGCAACGACCTGCATTGGATCTTCCGCAGTCATTGTATGAATTCCTGTCCGCTCTTCAATCAGCTCCTCAAGCCCACGAAGCAGAGCTCCGCCGCCCGTCAGGACGATCCCTCTGTCCAGGATATCCGCTGAAAGCTCCGGCGGTGTTCTCTCCAGCACTCCGATCACAGCCTCTACAATCTGGCTTGTCGGCTCACGCAGTGCTTCCTCCGTTTCAGAAGAAGAAACTGTCACGGTCTTCGGAAGACCTGTCACAAGATTTCGTCCCCGTACCTCGATCGTCTCATCCTCCACAAGCGGATACGTCGTACCAATCCGTATCTTGATATCTTCCGCAGTACGCTCACCGATCAGAAGATTGTGCTTCTTTCTCATGTACCGCACAATCGCTTCATCAAAATCATCTCCCGCGACTTTCAGCGATGTATTAACAACTGTGCCGCCAAGAGAGATAACCGCAATGTCTGATGTACCGCCTCCGATGTCAACAATCATATTTCCACATGCTTTGGAAATATCGATGCCAGCCCCGATCGCCGCGGCAACCGGCTCCTCGATCAGATGCACCTCTCTGGCTCCCGCCGCAAAAGTCGCCTCCTCTACTGCCTTTTTCTCCACTTCCGTCACACCGCTTGGAACACAGACACTGATGCGTGGCCGCTTAAACGTACGTTTTCCAAGCGACTTCTGCACGAAATACTTGATCATCTTTTCCGTAACTGTGTAATCAGAAATAACGCCCTGCCTTAACGGACGCACCGCTACAATATTCCCCGGCGTCCTGCCAAGCATCAGTCTTGCTTCTTCCCCGATCGCACGAATCTCGCTCGTATCTCTGTCGAACGCTACAACGGACGGCTCTTTGAGTACGACACCCTTTCCTTTCACATATACCAGGACACTCGCTGTCCCAAGGTCAATCCCAATATCTACTACCGCCATGAACTAAACCCCTTTCGCAAATCCATCTATATTCGCTCCTCTTTGGTCTATTATACTTCCTCTTTCGTATGTCAGAACGCATAAACCTCTGGTTCTACGCATACATTTGTTATTATAATCAATCTTCCTGGAAATGGAAAGAGTTTTTTCTCATAATCTGTAAATTTCGTAACAGTTCAGCCATACACAAAGTCACAAAAATCTGAGTTTCAACTTGTTTGAAAACGAAGATTTTTTGTGTACTTTGTATATGGCGTTCTGCCATCAGCGAGGATTTAGCCACGCAAGTGGCGTTTAAAGCCGCATAGCGGCTAATCCGAGCTGTGTGGCTGAACTGTTACATATTCATTCTTTAAGGAATGGCGCGAGATATCGCCCTGTATGGGATTGTGGACATTTTACAATCTCCTCCGGCGTCCCTTTCGCAATAACAGTTCCGCCTTTGTCTCCGCCTTCCGGTCCCATATCGATAATATAATCCGCTGTTTTAATGACATCCAGATTGTGTTCAATGACAATGACTGTATTGCCGTCCGCCGCCAGTCTTCTGAGAATCTCGGTCAGCTTATGGACATCCGCAAAATGAAGTCCCGTCGTCGGCTCATCCAGAATGTAGACAGTCTTCCCGGTACTGCGCTTGCTCAGCTCTGCTGCCAGCTTGATTCGCTGTGCCTCCCCACCGGACAGCGTTGTCGAAGGCTGTCCCAGGCGGATATAGGAGAGCCCCACATCGTAAAGTGTCTCCATCTTTCGTCTGATACTCGGCACGTTTTCAAAAAAGGTCAGCGCCTCTTCCACAGTCATATTCAGCACGTCGAAAATACTCTTTCCTTTATATTTTACCTCCAATGTCTCCCGGTTGTACCTCTTTCCATGGCAAACTTCACACGGCACATAGACGTCCGGGAGGAAATGCATCTCAATCTTTAAAATTCCATCCCCACTGCACGCCTCACACCGGCCGCCTTTGACATTGAAGCTAAACCGGCCTTTCTTGTATCCCTTCGCCTTTGCGTCCGGCGTTGCCGCAAACAGATCCCGGATCAGATCAAAAACACCCGTGTATGTCGCCGGGTTGGATCGTGGCGTCCGCCCGATCGGCGACTGGTCAATATCGATAACCTTGTCAAGATTTTCCAGGCCCTGAATCTCCCTGTGTTTTCCCGGAATAGTCCTGGCATGATTCAATACTTTCGCAAGTTTCTTATATAAAATCTCGTTGATCAGTGAACTTTTCCCTGAACCTGATACACCTGTCACACAGGTCATCACGCCAAGCGGAATCTCTACATTGATATTCTTCAGATTATTTTCCTTTGCCCCGACAATCTTTAGAAATCCGGTCGGCACCGCCCTCTTTTCCGGCACCGGAATTCGGATTCTTCCGCTTAAGTAATCTCCGGTAACAGAACCAGGCGTATTCATAATCTCCTGAGCATTCCCCGTAGCAACGACTTCTCCGCCATGCTCCCCGGCTCCCGGACCAATATCCACAATATAATCCGCAGCAAGCATGGTATCCTCGTCATGCTCCACGACAATCAAAGAATTTCCCAGATCCCGCAGATGCTTCAAAGTGGCAAGCAGCTTGTCATTGTCCCTCTGGTGCAGTCCAATGCTCGGTTCATCCAGAATATAGGCTACACCAACCAGACCGGAACCGATCTGAGTCGCCAGACGAATTCTCTGTGCTTCCCCGCCGGACAGGCTGCCTGCCGCCCGTGAAAGAGTCAGGTACTCGAGACCAACATCGATTAAAAACCCGATGCGGGAACGGATTTCCTTTAGAATCTGTCCTCCGATCATCTTCTGTACCTCGGTCAGTTCCAGCCCATTTAAAAATTCCTGAAGATTTTCAATAGACATAGCTGTTACTTCATAAATATTTTTGCCGCCGATAGTCACAGCCAGCGCTTCCCTTTTCAGGCGCTGCCCTTTGCAGGCATGACACGGTGTAATTCGCATGAAAGTTTCGTACTCTGCCTTCATCGCGTCGGACCCGGTTTCCCGGTAACGCCGCTCTACATTTTTGATCAGCCCTTCAAAGGCCACGTCGTAGACGCCCTCGCCCCGCTGTCCTTTGTAATATACCTTGATTTCCTTTCCATTCGTTCCATAGATCAGAACGTCATGGATCTTTTTCGGATACTCTTCAAACGGAGTATCCAGATCAAACTTGTATTCCTCGCAAAGAGCGCGCAAAATGGCATTTGTAAAACTGGATGGATCCATACAGGACTGCCATCCAAGCGCCGCGATCGCTCCCTGATTGATACTCAGAGATTTATCCGGGATCATCAGATCCTCGTCAAACTCCATCTTATATCCTAGTCCAAAACATTCCGGGCAGGCGCCAAACGGATTGTTAAACGAAAAACTTCTCGGCTCTATCTCATCAATACTGATCCCACAGTCCGGACAGGAAAAGCTCTGGCTGAAATTGATCGGTTCTCCGTCAATCACGTCCACAGTCATCAATCCCTCCGCCAGATTCAGAGTCGTCTCGATGGAGTCGGTCAGACGCTTTTCAATCCCCGGTTTTACCACAAGCCGGTCCACCACAATCTCAATATTATGCTTGATATTCTTTTCCAGGCGGATCTCCTCTGTCAGCTCGTACATGTTTCCATCGATCCTCACCCGGACATACCCGCTCTTCTTCGCCTTCTCCAAAAGCTTGGCATGGGTTCCTTTCCGTCCTCTCACGACCGGCGCCAGAAGCTGGATTTTTGTCCGCTCCGGCAGTTCCATAATCTGATCTGTCATCTGATCCACCGTTTGCTTTTTGATCTCCTTACCGCAGTTTGGGCAGTGTGGAATCCCGATTCTCGCATACAGGAGACGAAAATAATCATAGATCTCTGTTACCGTTCCTACAGTAGAACGTGGGTTCCGGTTCGTAGATTTCTGATCAATGGAAATTGCCGGGGAAAGTCCCTCAATACTCTCTACATTCGGCTTTTCCATCTGTCCCAGAAACTGTCTTGCGTAGGAGGACAGTGATTCCATGTAACGTCTCTGCCCCTCTGCATAAATCGTGTCAAACGCCAAAGAGGATTTCCCGGAACCACTCAGGCCCGTCAGTACAACCAGTTCATTCCTTGGAATATCCAGGCTGATGTTTTTCAGATTATGCTCATTTGCTCCGCGGATGCGGATATATTGTCTGTTGTCCATTGTTGTTTCCCTTCTTTTATTCTTCAATTTCCTGCAAATGCTTTTTTAATTCAATCATATTGTCTCGCAGCTTGGCAGCCGTCTCAAAATCCAAATCCGCCGCCGCTTTTTTCATCTGTCGCTGCAGATCTTTGATCAGCTTCTCCAGCTCTTCCCGACTCATAGACTCCGGATCCTTCTCCAGCACTTCTTCCTGCTTTGCAACTTTCTTGGAAATACTGATCAGGTCCCGCACCGCTTTTCGAATCGTCTGCGGGGTAATGCCATGCTCCTCATTGTAGCGCATCTGAAGCTCCCGCCTTCTCCTTGTCTCATCAATAGCTGCCCGCATAGAGTCTGTTATCGTGTCCGCATACATAATGACACGTCCATCTGCATTTCTTGCGGCACGCCCGATCGTCTGAATCAATGATGTCTCAGAACGCAGGAATCCCTCTTTATCCGCATCCAGAATTGCGACAAGTGTAATCTCCGGAATGTCCAGGCCCTCCCTCAAAAGATTGATTCCCACCAGTACGTCAAAGACGTCCAGACGCATATCCCGGATAATCTCTGTTCGTTCCAGGGTATCAATATCCGAATGAAGATATCTCACACGGATTCCCAATTCTTTCATATAATCTGTCAGATCCTCTGCCATCCTTTTAGTAAGCGTTGTAATGAGGATCTTGTTCTTCTTAGCTACTTCCTTATTGACTTCTCCAATCAGATCATCAATCTGTCCCTCTACAGGACGCACTTCCACCTCAGGATCAAGAAGACCGGTCGGACGGATTACCTGCTCCGCCCGCAGAAGCTCATGTTCCTCCTCATAGGCCCCCGGCGTCGCCGATACAAACATCACCTGGCTGATCTTGCTCTCAAACTCTTCAAAATTGAGCGGCCGATTGTCCTTTGCCGACGGAAGACGGAACCCATAGTCCACCAGAGTGGTTTTTCTGGACTGGTCTCCATGGTACATCCCACCGATCTGTGGAATCGTCTTGTGGGACTCGTCAATAATCATCAGAAAATCATCCGAAAAATAATCCAGAAGCGTGTGCGGCGGCTCGCCCTCTGCAAGCCCTGTCAGATGACGGGAATAATTCTCAATCCCGGAACAAAAGCCCGTCTCCCGAAGCATCTCAATATCAAAATTCGTCCTCTCTGAAATCCTCTGCGCCTCCAGAAGCTTGTCCTCACCTTTAAAGAAACGAATCTGATGCTCCAGCTCCTCCTCAATCTGTCCGATTGCCCGCTCCATATTCTCTTTGGATACGACATAGTGGGACGCTGGGAAAATCGCAATATGATTCAGCTCATTTTTAATCTCTCCTGTCAGAGAGTCCACTTCCGTAATCCGGTCAATCTCATCACCGAAAAACTCTACCCGGATTATATTCTCTCCAGAACCGGCCGGAAATACTTCCAGTACATCTCCATGAACCCGGAACGTGCCTCTCTTAAAGTCAATGTCATTTCTGTCGTACTGAATGTCGATCAACTTCCCAATGACTTCATCCCGGTCCTTTATCATACCAGGCCGCAGGGAAATCACCATGTTCTGATAGTCAATCGGGCTGCCGAGTCCGTAGATGCAGGACACACTCGCCACGATAATGACGTCTTTTCTTTCGGACAGTGCCGCTGTGGCTGAGTGGCGCAATTTATCAATCTCATCGTTAATCGCCGAGTCCTTGGCAATATAGGTGTCCGATGATGGAACGTAAGCCTCCGGCTGGTAGTAGTCGTAATAGGAGACGAAATATTCTACAGAATTATCCGGGAAGAATTCTTTAAATTCTCCGTACAACTGGGCTGCCAGTGTCTTGTTATGTGCTATGATAAGCGTTGGCTTTTGTAATTGCTGGATGACATTCGCCATGGTAAATGTCTTGCCCGATCCAGTAACGCCAAGCAGTGTCTGGCACTGATTCCCTTCCTTAAACCCTTTCACCAGTGATTCAATTGCCTGAGGCTGATCACCTGTCGGCTTATAGGAAGATACTAATTTAAACTTTCTTTCTTCACTCATATCCGCTTCTCCTGTACGATTCGTGTAATACCATTATTGTATGCCTCTCATATGCGTTTACACGAATTCCGCCCAAATATTCTAACAGCATAAATATTCTGATATTATGCATAGTCAATAGTTTTTATTCCAAACAAATGTTCTTTTTTCATTCTATCCTATCTTGTCATATGCGTCAATCCCATTAGGAAATTTTATTAAAATTCTCTGTATGTGAAAGAAGAAGGGAATCAACGTCTTCTCCTTTCACTTAATCCATTCGTCTACATTCAGAACATACCCTTCTGTAATATGTGGAAGCACTACATAAGTATCTGCGGTAAATTCTTTATTCGTATGTCCCAGTGTTCTGGAAACGGCCGCCAAGCTATAACCTGCTTTCAGAATTACTGTAGTATACGTTGTCCGCAGATTTCTCCATGTAATACGTTCCAGATTTTTTTCTTGCAAAAACTTGTCCAGTTTTTTCCAGAGATATCCTCCCGACCTCGGTCTTCCATAGGAAGAGCAGCATATATAATCTGAATCCTGAAAATATTTTCTTTTTCTGCTCCTTTGCTTTTCATATTTTGTCCGCTCTTCTAAAATTGTCTCGAAAACAATATCCGGTAGTTCCAGACGTCGAAAACTTGCAGGCGTTTTCAAATTTACTTCCTGTTTGGTATATTCCTTGGCAGGCAAATCTCCCTTGCTCCTCTTACTGTCAACGCCTAACTGACGCCGGATTGTAATTTGTCTTTTCACAAAATCTACATCACTATACTTAAGACCAATAATTTCATTTCGTCTTAATCCCATTAATGCAGCGAACAAAACCGGAAGATAAATGTCACTTTCTTTTGCCGCTGCCACAAATTCTTTCAATTCCTCTATCGTCAACGCTTTCTTATTCTGGATATTTAATGCCCTTGGAATTGCTTTCTTCCATTTTAGTCCTGTGATTAAATCATATCCTATATAACCATTTCTCTCTGCATATTTTATGGACGTTGACAAAACTGTTTTTAGGTTCTTTGCAACAGCTGGTGAATACTTGTATACCTTTTGATACATATTCAGAATATGCACTTTCATCAGATTCTCCATCTTCAGTCTTCCGTATTGAGGAATAATGTAGCGGCAGACGCAATTGCGGTAGGCATAATACGATTGATATGCCAGATCTGGTTTTTTTACTTCTTCGAGCCAATAACGATAAAATTCCTTTACACTAGTATCCCCATAAACTGCAAAATTTTTCTGCTGCAGTTCTTCTATCGCAGCCGCTTTCGCGTCTTCTGCCTGTTCAACACTATCAAATCTGCCTATCTGCCTGCTGATTTCCTTATCCCATAGGGTTAAAAAAACAAAAAAGCAAAATTTCTCTTTCCTCCTACAGATATCACTTACTGTCCAATCTAAGATTATATAATTCATCTCGCACTTTATCCTGCAGGAAATTCTTTATTTATATACTGGTTATGGGAAAATTCCAGTTCTGTCAGCTCAGAATATCTTTCATATACATCCTCAATCGTTGCATAACCCATTAACCCCTTTAATACCAAAAAGGAAACCCTATTTGTCCGGAGCATCATCTCCGCATACATATCTCTTAAATCCTGTGGCGACACCTCCGGGACACCAGCCTGTCTGCATAGTCCTTTAAGAAATTTGTTAAAAGATGCCAGCGCTCTGTACTCACCATTTTTCTGACAAGTAATCAAATCATGATCACGGTAGTCCTGCCTCCGTAGAAATTTTGCGTTTTCACTTTGCTTCTTTCTCACAAGTACTTCTTTGATGATCGTATCATGGAGTGTAAGTGTTCGTTCAGAACTGCTGCCACGGATATCTTTCTCTACCGGTTTGTTTGTCATCTTCCCATTTTTACCTTCCGTTTTTTTCGCAACAATTTCCCTCTGGATCTTAACCTGCTTTTTCTCAATATCAAAATCCCCGAATTTCAAGCCATATATTTCTCCGCGTTTCAGCCCGCAGAACATACCCAGTAATATTTCTAAATACCAGTCACATCTTTTTGCATATTGCAGAAAAGTCGTTTTCTCCGTATCTGAGTACAGGAAAATCATGTGTTTCTCCCGCCGGGGCCGTTGTACATTTTTCATCGGATCAAAGTCCAGTATTCCATCTGAAAACGCGCTTGAAAGAGCCATGCCAAACAGCTCATACAGCTTTAATCCATAGGATAACTTTTGCTCCGAAATTTTACGAATAAGCGTATTGATATAGTTTTCAGTCACTGCACACACTTTAATATCGGGCATCATGGGAATAACACAATCTAAAACATATTGATATACCTGGACCGTCGAAGAAGCGAAATCCTTCTGCTGATTTAACCAAACCTGAAGGTATTCTTTCAAATAAATGCTGCTATCCTTTCGTTTCTGCAGTTCCTTTTTCTGAGTCTCAAAAGCAGATAAATACTTATAATAACTTGCTTCTGCTTCTTCTGCCGTTTTAAATCCTCCTTTCTTCCCATACTTCACCATAAAATTCTCATCATAAGACTTCGTGCGATCGTACCATGAGCCTCTTTCAAAAAAAGCTATCTTTTTATTTTTCTCCATAATATCAACCTCCTTTTCTTCTTTGGCCTTCACTATAAATATGATAGATATTAATGTCTTTTTTATTTAGTTGAGAAAATCCCAGACAAAAAAACTGAATGATCTCATTTAGAAACCATCCAGTTTATATATCGGGTCAGCTTATTGTCCGTTTGCGAGTAGCTTTTAAGGGATTCCTTTCTTCCCTCTCCATTTCCAATTTTCCAGACATTGCCCGACAAATTCAGCATATAACAATGCTTTCAAAATCATCTACCTATATATTTCTTCCTTTACATTAAAAGATTGTCCCACTTGATTATATTTATAAAATTTGTACAAAATATAATTCTCTTTATCCATTTCATGTGTTGACAATATTATTTGTTTATCTGCAAAATCGTTTCTAAGCACTTCTATTAAAGAAGAAATATTTATATCATCCATAGTCTGCACTGGATCATCAATAAGGATAAATCCAATGTCATCTGAAGAAACTTTTATGTATTGTTTGTTCATAGCAAAAAGAAAAGCTAAAACAAAACCAGAAAGTTGACCCGAACTAAAGGTGTTTAATATATCATGTTTAGCATCTCCATTTGAGACAAATCTCATTTCATCCTTACTTACAAATACCCCCAGACCATTTTGATAATCTTGAAGTATTTTACCTGTATATATCAATAACGGTACTCTTAATTGCTTTAAAGTAAAATTTTTATATTCTTCCACCGCTTTATCATACACTTTACCTAATTTATGTAGCTGTTGACGAATTTTTGTTACCTTTTCTTTCCTGATAATCAATTCTTTCATTTCTTTTCTAATTGTATGTATTTCAGTATCTTCCTTTTCCCTAACAACTCTTTCAAGATATTGGTATTTCCCTTTTAATTTTTCTATCGATAACAACTTCTTCATATCAGCAATATCTTTACCAAAAACTTTTTCTACGTCATCATATTTGTATTTATCATATAAGCTTTCAAATTCCGGATTCCGTATATCTTTAATCAGTCCGGATAAGATTCTTTGTATATCTACTACTGTTTTGTCCTTGTCTGTTTGCGGTACATAATCTGTATCAGCCAAGTGTTTTGCGACTTTCTCAACATTTGTTGTCCTCCCAGAATCACTGATAAAACTTTTTAATGTTGTTTTTCTTTGAACTATTAGATTAATAGTATTTTCGTCTAATCCATCTATGTATGGATGGATCATCTTTTTTACACGTTCAACCTCACTCTCCAGTTCACTGCTTTTTAATGCAAGCCTTTCCCCTGTACTTCCACTTTCATTTCTCAATAATTTATCTACTTCCTCAAAACCATTATTTAACAAAGTTACATTTGCAAATTCTGTATTACAAAATGGGCATGAGGTTCCCTGCTTATCATACTCATTTTTTGCATTTTTCAATGCATTTCGAGCACTTGATAACTTATCTATTATTTTTTGATTGGTAGAAAATGCATTTTTTAAACTAACTATTTCACTGGATATATTCTTAAGTAATGAGAAATCATATTCCTTTAATTCTGGAATTAATTTCTTTAACGCAACAACATCTTCATCTTTGTAATTAGCAGCATCTGGAATCTCCTGTCTAAAAAGAAGAGTGCTATTATATATCTGAATCATAAAATCCCACTTTTCCAGTTGCTGCTCTGCTTTTTGTCTTGAAATAAGATTGTCAATTATATATTCTCGATTATCTACATAGTCTTCTATCGAATTTCCCTTAAGTATTTTCGAGATATCTTTATTCCATCCATAATTTCTGTAATCGCTTTCATTCTCCCAAAAAGAGACTATACTATCTAATACCTGTAATCCTCTTTTAATCTCAGAAACATCTTCCTCCGCAATATTCTCTCTATCCCAAAAATATAAATTTGGATCTTTTTTATAAAGGCCTAAATCCACATACTGCGGCTTTTCTATCCCGTATTGCACATTATTATTTGATAAAGCTTTTAGCTTTATTGCTTTATTTTTTAATTGTGTTTCCAGATTTATAATCTCATCATTAATCAAATGCCCGCTTGTTCCAATTTTGCTTCCAATAAGATTTGTTATAGCATTTTTTCTTCCATCTATAAAATCTGTTTTTAATAAAACATTCATTGCATTTTTTCTATCAGTAATAGATCTTTTTAAAAAATGCACAGATTCCGCCTGTGAAACATAATAGTATACATTAAAATTTTCTGCTCTATATTTTATTGATGTTTTATTATCTACAGTATCATTCCAATTATCGTAATTATGAAGAAACCGATCCAATTCTTCTGTAGAAATAAATTCCTTAATTTTTCCATAACATATTGAATTTTCAATCTCTAATTTATGTGTATTATTTAATATTTTTGCAAACAGTGTAAGAAATTCATCTTCTTCTCTTTTTAAAGTTAATACAACATATCCGTCCACATCTGCCTTATTAAGCAATATATGTTTTCCTAGATTCGTTTTTTTATTCTCAATCGCTTTATCTAGACGTGTAATATTTTTTGAAAAAATCAATTCAATTGCATCAAAAAAAGTAGTTTTTCCAAAACCATTTGGTCCAGATAAAATAATAGGATTCTTTTCATAATCAATACAGAATTCATAGAATTTTGCATTATCAAAACACTTAAAATTCTTTACACGCAAATTAACAATTTTATATTGCATCACTCCACCCCTTCTATGAATTCATTTATAATTTTATCAATCTCTTTTTCAGTAATATCATCTTTTTCTAAGGAAATTAATTCTTCCAATGCAATCCTATTTTCTTTAATCGCTTCATCAAACTCTACTAAATCATTGCTCAAAGAATCTTTGACTATTTTTTCCAATGAAATATCATCGGATGTTGCTTTAAATTGGTATTGTAAAAAAGGTATCTTTGAAAACAGCCTGATCACAAGCTCATAGACACTATTATTATTTGTTCCATTCATAAGAGAATAATAATTCTCCTCTTCATCTGCCAACTGAGAAAGAATCTCAACAATACTTTTATCACCATAATTGGCTAAGACTTTTTTCAATCCGTCAACTTGTTTTTCTGTATATGGCAGAATATATCTTTTAAAATAATCCGGAGATTCTTCAATCGAATAAATCAAATTTCTATATTTAGATAGCATATTCATTTCCGAAAACTTGACAAGGTATATTGCTGATGTATTTTTGTCAATTTGCGACACCTCCTGCTTATTTTCAAAGGAACTAATTATGGAATACTTAATTCCCCCTTTTTCATTCCCGCCACCAATATATCCCTTTTCCAATTCACTTAATTCTTCTCTTATCACCTCTTCATCATCTGAGATATTAGTACAATCAATAGAATTTAAGATAAAATAGCTTACAATACTTTTGTCTGCATTAACAAAAAAAATCTTGTTATTTTCTTCCCACGTTTTTATAAAATTGTATTCTCCAAATAGCTCAATCATTATATCTTTCATTACTTCAATTCTCCTAATGCTGTCTTTCTATCTATAAGTCTGATAATTTTAGGCCGATTACAGTCCTTTTTCATCTTTTCGACTGTAGAAGAGGTTATCCCACTTATCTCACTCAATTCGTTTCCTGTTAACACATTTACATCTCCCCCATTAAAGAATAGGTTTTCCTCACACAAACGGTCTGTAATCAAAACATCACATTCATATAACAATGACCTGTCTGTCTCTTTTTCTAATTCTTCTCTCAGATTTTTCTGAAATTCATCTATATCATAACTACTATCTAATGTTAACCTGTATGTCCTATTTCCATCTTTTATTGTTTCATATGCATCGTTTCTGACAAGCCCTAACGTTTCAATTTCGTCCAAAAGATTTAGAAACAAATGAGAAACTAAGCTGTCTTGCGGCAAATTATTGTTTTTTCCTACTTGCGGGGTTTTTAATATCAAATTATGTATTATCCGGTTTTTATCAGTTTCTGATTTACCGTTCAAAATGCTAACCTGCTTAAATAAATTGCAAACATCAGAATCCGCACAATCTCTGCAATTACTTTCAGCACAATTATTCCATGGCTCACTTGGATACTCAGCATAAGCATCCCGAATGCTCCTCAACACCTGAAAATATTGGTATGCAACCGTATCTATTTTTTCATGATAATCTATCTCTATCTGTCTTAGTATCTCATCAAACGTAAATATACATTTCCCACTCCGATTTTTCTCAATATAAAAATCCGTAATTTTCTCTTTCATACAAAGAAATAAATTGTCATATACTAACGCTGTATAGTCAACATCAACAAATGTATAGTGAGGGCATTGTATTTTTAATATTTCACTTATGATATTATATGCTTTTGCCCGAATCTCTTTTGTATTATCATATTTTTCTTTATATTCACACAAATATGCTTCATCCTCAGACAAAAGTGGATTATCCTTTTTAAACGTTTCTACCTTATTCTCTATAATAGCTTTATATGTTTCTAAAGCATTATCAATCTCAGTAACTGCGGATTCTATTTTTTTTATATCATTTGAATTTTTAGACACAAACTTTATTATGCTATAAACATCTGCCTTTTTATGATTTCCTGACACTTTATCCAAAACGATATAATCGTCTTCTTTATCCGTAGTCGGAATATCCTTTTTTAAAATAATCTTTTTACTCAACTCTTCCTGCAATTCATTAATATATGTCAATGTTGTTGAAACGAAATCTAATGGGATTTTCTTACTTTTTGACACATGAAAATATCCGTATTCTGCTTTATGCTGAAGAATACCTATTATAAATGAAAATTTATCATTTTTCTTTAAATTTACCGCACCCGCCTTAACTTGATGTAAGGAAATATATTTAGCATTTTTTCTTATAGAAAAATCTTCTTCCCCCTCAATTTGTAAATCATAACCCGAAATACTTTTCCCATACTGTAATAAATCATATATATTTCTTAAAGCAATATACAAAGCTATATGCCCTTGATATTCATAGTTCTCCCATGAGGTTATTGCATTTATAGGTTCAATCAATATCATTTCTATTTTTAACAAAACTTTTTGTTAAAATCCTCCTTTCCACTTTTCAAAAAAGACATTTTACCACTACATTATAAATCATAAAGATATCCACAGGGAAAATCAACACTTTACATTGGCATTTTCTTCTCTCAAACAAATTTCTTTGCCTTTTCCCTTTGATTCTTTTCGATATATTAACTTAATTGCCGAAGGCAGAGGATTTGTAATTCAAAATTTCAAAAAGGAGCCCCAGATCTTCCGAGGTTGTCTCAAAATAAACACAAAAATTAATATTAACTGGGTCCACATCCCCTATCTGTTTTAAAACTTGCTCTAGAAAAGCCAGACTCAATACAATACCAGGGGCGCTATATCGGAAAACTTTTCAAAGTCATCCAGAAGAGAATACCTAACGAGGTGAAATTCACCCCTAATCAAAAGAGCTGTATATCAATAACGACAGAATATAAAAACGCCCTAAGAGTTCTTCATTAAAGTTACCTTTCTTATCGATTTCGTAGCTGGTCCCTTAAGCACTAATTGTTTTCATCATAATTAAACGTAAATCTACAATGCGGAAAATTACTGCACTCAAAAAATTCCCCATATTTACCATTTCTTATAACCAAATAACTACCACATTGCGGACAAATCCCTTGACCTACTAATTCATAAAATTCCTCTTCTCTTTTTTCATTAAAAATCCCCTAGCCTTTTTTCGAACGGCACCTCAAAATCTGCTACATGTGCGATAAGTCTTTTTCCAGAACATAATATTTTTCTTTCCTGATCCACATCATTTTCCTGTACACTTTTATAACAAATAAAATAATCACAATACTGACAATCATCTAAAAAATTTGCATATGATTTTTGCTTCCATACCCTCTTACCGATAGGGCAATTATCAACATGCAACGCAAAATTTCTAGATATAATCTTCTTTGCTTCAGAGGCCTCTAAAAACCTTTTATAAATTTCTTCTCGTTTATCGTTATATACCCATGATTTATACTCATTTTTATTAATCAACACGTCTTGCAAATCTAGCTCAGAAATATTTCTATCAATTTTACTTAAATCAATCTCTATTGTCGGTACTCCCAAAACTTCAATCTTTTTCTTCTTTTCTAAATCTATTTCATGAGTAACAAAAATCTCTACTATTACTTTTCCTATATCCGTTAATAACAAAATATCCGGTATTATATTATCGATCTTTTTTCCAAAATAACTTCCGAAACTTTTAATACTTTTTCTTGTTCTATTAATTCTTTTCTCCCTGTTTCTGGAAACGTCAAATATAATGCTGGTACTTGTATGATACCAGTTTCAGAAATTACTCTTTTCGCAGCCAAATGCAAAGATGTTTGATACCCGAACTCACACTCGATCGTGCTTTTATGTGCAAAATGATGTAATACTTTATTGCCTTTTCTTGCTATTAAAGTTTCGATACACGCCGGACATTTACATCCACACCGCAGTCCACTTTCCACTTCGGATATATGAACTATTATGTTGTCTTTCAAAGCGTATACCAAATTTAAATTTTTCATCTCTATGTCCTTTGTTTTTATAAACATTTTAGTTATTTTATTGCATAAATCTATCTCTTTTGAAATTTTAAGTCTACAAAATAGAGCTTTATCTTCTTTTCATTGAAAGCTTTTTCCAAATCTTGTCGAATGACAAGATCAGGTCGCATAATAAAGTCACTTTTTCATGACTACCAGGAAATTTTATAATTAGAGTGTACTATCCTTCCAAGAACAATAAGAGCATTCAGTCCATATTAACATTTTCTCGTCTTACGCATTTTCAAATGTCCTAACTTACTTCAAAAAACCACCGCACATTTAGTGCTGGCTGTTTTCAAGTGTTTAAATCAGTATTATATTGTCAATTTCCAAAGGTTCCGTTCTTTCCCTCTATTCTTTCCACCTAGCAGGCGCTACTCCATAATCAATTCTTTTGCATATCCTTCTCTCTCCGATTCTGGAATACCGAGTGCTTCCATTGCCTGTTCTTTCGTCAATGTCATATTTTTCATAAGATTTCTGAGAGAGAAAACAACACCTATTCGAAATCCCTCTTGGTATCCCTTCTGATATCTCCTTTCTACTATATCCATACTCAGGTTATACATAAACTACACCTCACTGTTCAAGTGTTCTATCCTTCTCATCAAAAGCTCTTTCCGCAATTTCCCTGCTCAGGCCAAGCATACCAGCAGACAAAAAGCCTCAACTCTCAACAGATCATGCATTTCCTATCAGTTTTTTCCTGCATGGAATAACAGTCGATTATATTCTTTCATTTCTCTGGTTTTTATTCTCCTTCCCCCGGAAAGCAAAGACATATTTTCTGTTCCCCTCCGGCTGCATCCCTTTTCCAGTCAGAACGGACGCATAGTTCTTCGTTTCAATCTGGCTTAATGCTACTTCGACTGTCTGCGGCAAGTCCTTCTCATCCTGATCCTGAATTTTGAATTCCATAATGATCGCCGGATCTGCTTTCTCTTTCGACTCTACCACCACATCATATCTTCCAAATCCGCTTTCGAGGTTTGATGTGATCTGATAACGGTCTTCGAGATCTACAATCAGCCCTAATACGAATCCATGATAAAACCGTTCCGGCTCCTTAGCCTCAGAAGGCTTTTTCCCCGTGTCAAAATCTTTGACGATGATGATGTAAACCAACTGCGGACCATCTTTTTCAGCATAATAAGCACTTCAAGATTTGTGACACTTACCCCATAGACATGATCCCATCCATCACTTGTTTCTACCGTCCGGCTGTCACTCACTTTCAAATAGCCGTTTCCCAGCATCAGACTCCATATCGCATTCTTTTCAATATCCAACTCCCCATATAGCTTCTCCGTGAACAATATACTCCAGAGTGCCCGCTCTAAGATTTTTGCAGGTATCCTAGTTTACTAAATGCCACATCTCTAACTTTTAACATGTCCTATACGATAAAATGCTCTTGCAATATCCGGTGATTTATCTCAAAAAATCTTCCACTAACGCCTGATTAATATCATTTTTTATCAAGTTTCGAGCATGTCTATAATTTTGAAAAACATCTACTCCAACAAGATATTTATTTTCTAAGTCTTTTTCGTTCATTTTTTCCTTTTCTTCTCTTGTCAGACTCGAATACTCTTCATGAACAATCTTGGACACCATTTTCTTTTTTGCAATGAGATCCAAAAGTTGAAACTCAATATACCTATTCACTCTATAATACAGTGGATCTCCTATTTTTTTGCGTATTGTTTCTGGTGAAGGCTCGTTAGATGTACATATAAAAATTACATTACTCAAATCAACATCATAATTTTTATCCATATAATGACCTTCGTCGAACATTTGATAAAATGCACTCCATATACCTGGATTTGCTTTATCGAACTCATCCAATAAAACCACATTACTTTTTCGTTCTAATAAGTCCTTTGCAAAACTTCCTCTGTTATGATCAGCACCATATAAATAATCAAAAAAACCTTGCGTCTGGTACATAGATAATTGCTGCCTAAACAATTCTCCACCAAGAAGCATACTCAAATATTTAGCTGTCTCTGTCTTTCCAACACCCGAAGGCCCGTAGAACATAAAAATGATTGGTGCATTCTTATTCTTCTTACGATATAATTGGTACAACGAGGCTAATAATTGTTTTTTTACTTTTGGTTGTCCTACTATCTCCTCGTCAAAATGAATATTAATATTCTCTAATTGTTTCTTTCCTATCGACCTATATTTGTATTGTTTTATCTCTACATCCTCTTTGTTATAAGACCGAATAATTTCATTCTTGATACATTCTGGTGGATTCTGCAAATATACAATCTCCAAAGCTTCATCCACCCGATCCAAAATAGTACAGAAGTTCTGAATACCTCCCTCAGTGATGCTCGAATATGACATCGAATACCCTACCACATAATCAAAATCTATTTTTCTAAATATATTTGCCGAATCACAGACCCTAATCAAAGTTTCCAAAGGATAATATCTTTCTGGAATAATTTTCAAGAATTCATTACGAGGTCCATAATATAATACAAGTCTTGCCATCTATTCAACCCCTGCCAATATAATATCGTAAATGGGAAACAATTTATCTTCATTGCTATCTACCACAACCTGCTCAAAATCGGTTATAATCTTTCCTTCATCAGAAAACATCTTTGAAAAATCAAACTGATCTTCTTTTCCCTTTCCCACTTCGACACCATAAAAGTTCAAATTCATCTGTAATAAATCAGAAATCCCATAGTTGTTCTTAAATGCTTCATTATTAAAACGGAATATTACTTTTTCCGTTTCCTTTATTGCCAACAGTTCATAATATCCCTTGCCCAAACGCAATGTATCATACATTTTATTCATATTGATTGCAAAATCACCATCAACACAAATCCGTCCCTCTGTCATTGCTAAATAAGGAGTAATTGTCTGAAAATATGCAATAGAGTTAGGCATAATATGTATACTATACCCTTTCATACATTTAATGTCACTGTCCGACTCTCTTACAATCTCTATAAAATCTGAGAGTGTCGTATTTGAAATCGTTGTCTTTATGAAATTTTCTCCTGATGTGTAAGCTCCTATATTAGAGTCTAAGTTTGCACTTCCGCTAACAAACAAAGAATTAAACAGAACTTTTAATCTTGCACCAGCTTTAATTTCGGTATTGTTTCCAACCTTTTCTTCTTCTGAATCAGAAATCAATAACGTGCCACCATTAAGAATAGTTAAATAGTCTGTGGCAGAATTTTCATCAAAATATACTATTTTTCTCATGTACTACCTCATTAAAATTTTTATTCCAAAATAATCCAAATATATCACACAAGGTGAAAACACTTTTAAAATACCTTTTCTTATCAAATAAACGATGATTTCTATTCCTATATGCATTTTTCAACATTATTACTCGAATACAATATCTTCATCTGCCTTTGCATATACATCCAACTGATTCTCAATATCCAACTTATTAACCAGCCAGCCACGTGCCATACACATCTTGATAAAATCGTCAATACGATTTACACCATTCATTTCCTTCAATGTTACAACTACTCCAAATTGAAGTGGTTCTTTTCTTCTCTGTAAACGTTCTTTGGTATTTATCTTTAGCCCCCAAAGACCAGAAGCATATGCTTTCCTTGGTCTTCTTCTTTCCTTAATCTCTTCACTAATATGCTTAATATTATCCCATTTCCGATACATTTTTCTTGCATCTTCTTCATAAATGGTAATCAACTTGTCTTCCGATTGCTGGTTATTATCTATTGGTTTTATTTTAGCTTTCCCCTTTTCAACAATAACTCTCCCAAAATGTATATCCATTTCAGTACTTGTATAATCGACACCCTGATTACGATCACACTGCGGAAAATAAACTAACGTTGCTCTTGCATAAAATGGATGTGCATTATCTACAACCGGTACTGGCAGATTATATGTATATGTCTCATATTCCTCTGATGCGCCTGTCAAAATAAAACGTATCTCATCATTCGATGATTTTAAAATTTCATTAATATGTCTTGGAACAATACCATAGCCAATACTATGTGAAACATCATCTTTCCTATTCCATCCCGCTGCAGTATCAATCAATAACGCTTTCGCAACTTCTCTACTCAATCCCATAATGTGAATTAAATATGCCAATTTTCTTGAAATCCACGGGGCCGCAAATGAAGTTCCGTTTACATATGCCGCACCCAGTTCATCACGACATACAACCATTTTATCAATATAACTGGAACCGTCTCCGCCATAATAACTGATATCAGGCTTATGAAAAAACGATAATACAGGACCAACTCTGGTATAAGATGCCGATTTTCCTCTAAAATCTACAGCATTAACTACCAGAGAATTAAGCGAATCTGCTGGCGATCCAATTCTCATATCTTTTTTTGTTTCACCATCTGATCTATTTGTTCCCGCAACAACAAAAATAACATCATACTCACTTTGTATACGGTCTAGTTCTGCCGCTTCTGGGGAAATAAAATTAGGCTTGATTTCAAGTTTGGAGCCCAATGATAAATTCCACACTTTAATATCCCTATTTAAGGCAACAATATTGCGTATCATTTTTAACACGGTAAACGAACTGAAACCCTTATGTGTTGCAACACCAAAGTGGCGCACTCGGAATCTACCACACCCATCATCAAGTGCTGGATTACCTTGTGGACCATCTACAATAATATAACTTACCTCTGTTCCATGTTCATAATCCTTTGCGGTCAATGGAATATTGGGATCAAGCAAATTTTTATATTCTACCCACTCATGAAAATATACTTTTTCATTAAAGTGTGTATCAATAACTCCTATTACAGGTTCGTTGATCGGATGCGGTATCAAATTTTCTTCATTACTAAGCTCCTCCTTATCATCCAACGCTTCATCTCTCGTAAGCTGTGAAAAATCAGTGATACTCATCGCAATCAGATAAGATGCATTATTGTATAACAGTTTCGCTTCATCTGGATTAAGTCTTAATGTAGTGCCATCAATAATACGTTCATCAACAATATGGATGCCAAACTTTGACAATAATTTCTTCGTCTCAATCCCGGTCTGATAAATTGTTATAATGGACTCCTCTGTTATCTCTTCTGTGGCACGATCGATATCAAAACTTTCAACATAAAATCCATCCACCACAGCATTTAAAAAATTGGATTTAGAAAATTCACTAAATCTATCCGCGGGTGTTTCTGCTATTTTTTCTGTATCCTCACTAGTAATATTTCCATTAAAGTGTTTTTCAATAACAGATATTGTTTCGCTCAATATTTCAATTGCTTTTTCAATCGCTTTAAGTGAAATATAATGAGTAAACACATGCTTTTGTATCTCTTTACCATCTTCGTCTGATTCCCAGATAAACTTAGCACCTTTAATAGATTCTGTAGGAGATTTACTATTCTCAGACAACAAAATTTTCAATCTGTTGCTCTTTGCAACAATATGTGTATAGTGCACGCTTACCAAGGCACCATTGATATCTGTATTTGTTTCCCAATACTCCAAAATTCTTTTCAATTGTTCAGACAATTCAATAAGATGTAACGAAGACACACTTTTTCCCTTTGGAAGTTTCGGTGATCCCGGTCTGGAACTATTAGGTCTTTGCTCAAATCTTCCTTTTAATTGTAAAATGTTATTCATTCATTACACCTTCCTTCAAATCTCTTGCAACACTACTTTTTGATCTTCCAACCAGTATTTCTATTTCTCTAACTGTAAATTTCTGACTCTGAAGTTTTTTCAAATCTCCTGGTTTTTCATTACAGACTGCAGAGTAAAGCTTTCTAAAATAATCCATACCATCACGCGGATTACTAAATGCAACAGATGTTTTAATCAAATTTTTCAATTCCCCCGGATACGGTATCTGTTGCATTAGTTTCATTATTTTACGGAACAAGCGGATATCCCTATTTGCCAGTTTTAATTTATCAAGATATTGATCTAACATCTTCTCTGCAATCGAAAGAAGATCTTCTTGGGTATATCTATCAAAATCAATGACTGAATCAAACCTTCTAATTAACGCTTTATCAAAGTATTTATAAAGATTAGTTGTAGCAACTAAAACTACATTTTCATTCATCCGGTCAAATCCTTTCAACATCGCGGAGGTTGCCCGCCCCATTTCCCGCAAATCATTCTGATTCGTTCGATCTAAAGCCAAGGCATCGATTTCATCAAACATAACAATGACCTTATTAGGTTGAATGAAACTATTTATTTCCTTGAACAACATAGATAAATTCTTTTGTGTCTGTCCCAGTTTACTATCAATCACTGCCGAAAAATCCACCATAAAAATTTCTCTATTCAATATCCGTGCAAGTTGCTTAACCGCCTCTGTCTTCCCTGTTCCTGGTGCCCCCTGAAATAAAAACTTATTAATTCCAATATGATGCTCAATTGCATTTACTACGCCCAACAAATCGCCGGTAATTACATCTGGAAGTAACAGCATATCTTCCTTTCCCTCAATTTTTTCAAAAAATGGAGAATCATTCTCCGACAGTTGTGGAACAAACGTATTTACATTGGACAATAAAGACATAATATACTCTGAAAGCTGATAATCTCCAGAAGCATCAAATCCTTTAGCAATTTCATAAGCTTCATTTCTAAAGCCCGCATCATTCTTTTCTGCATAATATTTTATTAAATTTATCACATTTTTTTTCTTCATGATACGCACTCTCCTCCTTGTTTTCTATACTTAGTTTATCATGCACGGGACATTTTTGTCAATATTGGGACAAATATTAAAATATTAAAAGAGTATTTACGCACTATCCTGTAAATGCTCTTTTATTTTTATCCTATAAATTTTATCTGCGGAGCAATTTACCGCTGTTAGGACGCTTTCTGCGGTGTCACTTTGTTACCTTTCCCTTTTTCCTGCCCGTTCAGGATATCTCCTTCCAGCAGAAACTGGCATTTCTGGTACAGCATCTGGATCGTAGCGCAGATCTTTTTCCTTGCCTCCTCAAAATTTCGTTCTTTAATAGATGAAAATGTAAGCGAAATCACAGGATAAGTCCCCTGTATTTCTCGGTATTTTTCCTCTTTCCAGATATCCATGCCCCGGAAACAAGGACTGTCTGCATATTCAATGAAAAAAAACTGTTCTACCATACTCATAGTCAGCGTTTTCCAAAAAGTAATTTCTCATTTTGACTCTGCTCACCAGAAACATCTCTGCTATTCACTCCTCTTTTCCATATTATCGCTCCGCATCCCATAATTAGGACGCACCGTCTTCCCATGAGCAATAATCTCATCCAACGTAACCGGTTCATAATTCCAGTACATGCATCCCACATTATATATCTCTGTATGGAGTCCTTGCTTATTGAACCACTCCGCAATATCGACCTCTATGTCCGCTTCGTCTGTAAAATGTGAATGCCCATGCAAATGGATCGCCTGATAGCGATGTCCATTATACATAGGTATAAAATAATGACTGAGGATACATCTTCTCTTCGTACCGTCTTCCAACGTCACACGAATATCATCATAATCTTTAATCCCTGCCAGAGCATTTTTTGCTTTCGCATTATCCAAAAAACGATCATGATTTCCTTTAATAAGGATAATCTGGCCATTCAGACTTTTAATCAGGTTTGGTGCTTCGTCACTGCGCGTTTTCCATATCATGTCCCCAAGCACATAAACCAGATCCCCTTTACCCACTTTTGCATTCCATCTGCGAATCATCTCTGTATCCATTTCTTCTACGGAAGAAAACGGACGCCCATCGAATTGAATTACCCTCTCATGGCCAAAATGATTATCGCTTGTAAAAAAGAGCTTTCCCACTTCTATCCCCTTCTTCTTTATCGTCTCAGTTCTCTTGATGCCGGAAGTGATACTTTCCTTTTCCATGACCGTTCACAGGCTCGATGATACCATGCATTGCCATTTCACTCAAAAGCTCTGAGCTACTTGTCAGATTCAGACCAAGGCCCCTCTATACGTTAGGCCTTCCAAAAGCAGCCTGGGAATTTAAAGCTTCCCGTAATATCTGAATATGAGTAGTTCCCTTTGCTGTGAAAACATCTTCAATGTTCGCTTTTTCCGGTTCTTTGAATGTGCCGCTAATATGCAGTGTCCAGTTATGAAGCGGATGATTTTCATTCAACAGAAGATTGCGGAGCAAGATTCCATCCCCTTTACACATTTTAAACAGATGTACAAATATACTTTCAAGTATACTCTGTATAAGACGCCTTTTTCCTGTAAGGGTATAAATATGCAGGCTAATAGACAGCTATTTGCTATTGTACGAATCAGGTCACCCGTTCATCTGGTATCACTTAATCCTTATAGTATCATCCTGTCCACCCGTGACATACAAAATGATATTAAATGAGACTAAACAGCACTGTAAAACACTATCTTTTCTCCCCTGAATAGTAATGGGCGAAATATTCCATCTCCACCCAGTCGTCCACATTGGCAAGTGTAGCGAAGAGTACGATCCCAATAATATCTTTCAGTTCATGCCTTGCCTTTGCCTGCTGACGGCTATCCTCTATATATTCCATCCATTCTAATAATTCATTCATAGAAAAATCCCATTTTTTTCTATCATACCAAAAAAGGATTTGTTCACAATCTATTTACTCATGCGTTTGTCGTACATCATACCGTTTTTTACTTCATCAACATAGGTTCGCATGGTAAACTCCGGCTCATGGCGTTTACAAGGCTTATTTCCATCGCAGACAGCTCGATATTGGACGGAAGAAGGTCTATGCCTTCTTCATAGCATAGGATACCCCGCCCACAGAAAAAGACTCGTCGCGGATCACCTTTTCCATGAGAGTGACAAGCGTCATCGGTAAACTGTCTTGATCCTGCCGACCCAGGCAGGTCGTGAGATCGCCCTGGGGATTGGCGTCAATCAGCAGCACTTTTTCCCTTGCAGGGCAAGGCCGCTCCCTAAGCTAACAGTTGTTGTTTTGCCCCCACCTTTCTGATTGGCCAGTGCAATCAAGCGGCCATTCTTCTGAGAGTTTCTTTGGTTCGACATGTTTTGTTCCCTCCTTTTCCATAAATTTGGCTGCCTGTCGGCAAGGCAGACAGCTATGTAAAAATGGGCACCAAAAACGTTTCCTCTTTTTATAGACAAAGTGGCTCATCTTAGCCCAAAGGATATGTGATTGTTCAGCCTTTCTTTACCAGGGGCGCACATGGCTTTTATCATAAAAGCGTCCACGCTGTCCGTGGCCTTGTTTTCTCCTAGCAACTTGTTCCGTAAGTGATTTTAACTCTTGATCAGGAGACTGTTTTCCTCCAGCGTAAGAAATATGGAAAGTTTTTTCTTCTCATCTGAATCACTTTAGCCATTTCCACTTGAGACTTTGATAGTTCTTTCCGTATTCTCTTTAGAAGTGATAAACAAAGATAGTCCACAAACGAAGCGTATCTAAAAGCTGATTCCAATCAATTTTTAATACTTCGGTCAACTTGACCGCAACGCAGTATTTAATCTGATGTTTATCACTTTTATATAGAACCAGTGTTGCAGGAACAATACCGACTTCCTCTGCCAGTTCTTTCATAGAAAGTCCTCGCGTTCTTTTCTACTAGCAGGCAAAAGAGGTTGTTGTAAAATTATCAAAAACAAATTTCCATTCCAATTTCTCACCGCCTTTATCAATTCGGCAATTTTTTGTTTTTTTGCCGATTTTACAATTATTTGCCCGGCATAGGAATGGATGCCGGCGAACAATTTCTTATGAACAGAAAATACTCGTTTGGTGTAAAGCTGAAAGCACACTCGAACAAAAACGCCACTATCTGGGATGGAAATGCAATAAGGTCTGGGCAAGAAACATCATTTCTGCTTTATCTTCTTTCCTTGGTCTTTTCTTAAAAATACTCCTTTTGTTCAAAGAGCCTATATACTCTATCAGGTCATCAAAGTAAAATTCTTTCCGCGTATATCCTAATGTTCTTGAAACTGCAGCCATATCATATCCTGCTTCTAGTATTGTTGTGGTATAAGTGTATCTGGAGACGCAAAAAACTGAATGATCTCATTTAGAAACCATCCAGCTTTTTATAGCAAGTTCTCTTAAAACCCAAAATACTTTTTTCTCACTTTTGTATTTGCCATAACGCTCAGATACCTTTTTAACCGCAAACGCGCTATATTCTGCGTCACGTTTTTGCTGACCATATCCCAGTTTTCTCTTGCGTATTCGATTATTTTCCCATCTTCTTTATTTTCTTCGTAAAGCATTTTAAGCAGTGCTATAGCAGCCCTGTACTCTTTCTTTTCTGAATTCTGATAAAAATCATAAAACATTGTTTTGAACGGATAAATACGCTTATAATAGCTGCATATTTTCTCCAGAAGAATTATGAAACTCTCTATAAAATTACTGCTGTCAAATATATCCCCACAACCTGCATCCGGTAGTTCCATTAGTTTACGATGCCTGTCAGCAAGTTCTTCCAACCAAATGTTCATCTCCTCTGATATAACAACTTCATCCGTACCGTCCCACCAAAAAAGCCGGTCATCATCCGTCAGATAATAATTGCTTTTCCCTTTTAGCTTTTCCGGCGTATGATAAAATGTGAACCAATTATCCTGTCGAAGAAATTCAGCTGTTTTTATCTCAGGAATTATCTGTTCTTTCCATTTTCTCCGCTGTTCCTGCAACTTTCCAGAAGCGTACTGTTTCATCTGCTCGTCATAATATACTTTGTCTTTCCATTCTTCCCACAATTTCCAAAATGACTCCTGTTTTATTTCTGCCGCAGGATAAACAAATACTCGTGCCGGAAGGAACAACGATAATTCTGCAAGTGCCTTTAAATTTTCGTCCCTACTTTTCTCTCTCCTCTTTCTGTCCAATTGAAGAAACCGTAAAAGATGGTCATAGAATTTATCTCCATAACACTCCTGTAAATGCAATAAGGCCATTTTGCACCGGTATATATCCTCCGGATAGGATGCCGGCACTATATTATCTAATTTTAAACTCTTAGTACCATATATGATATATAACAGATCTGATAGTTCCGTTCCTCCAGCAGCTTTAAGTAATTTATCAGGGAGCATCTGTCTTAATTTATCTCTCGAAAACGGCTTATCGTAATCACATCTATAAGAAGCAATATGTTCTGCCGCTTCCCAAAGATGATATCTCTTTTTCATGGAAAATGTTGTTCCGAGAATATGATTGAGCCATCCAACATAAAATTGAGGATCAATTATTTCTCCATTGCACTCTACAAACCCAGGACTTTTATCATACATTTAGTATACACATATGCTGCAAGAATAACGTCACAAAACTCACAGTTTCCTATCTTACTAGAATAGAAAATAGAATCATTCACATAAAATCCTCCATTTTCCAAGCTACTTTCCTCAAAATAATTATACCAGAAATCCACCTTACCTTCACTCGATAATTCCACTGGGCTTAAAAGAAGCAGTTCGTGACCAAACAATAAAACCTTTTCAAACTGCATCATCCCACCATAGTTCAGAATTTTCATCATTTGCCTGCCAAAGCATTCCCGCTTTTCTTCTGGTATATCCATTTTTCCCGTATATCTTGCAAATGTACCCATACTACGCCACCCTAAAATCCAAATATAATATTTCTTTGTTTCTTGTTTGTCAGCAAAGACACCAATGCACTTATCTTAATATAGTCAAAACTATCCCTAGAGTCTTTAATGATCCACTCTTCTGCCTGCCCCCCGTCAATTCTGGAAAATACTCCTGCCCCTTGTCCAAAAGCCGTTGAATAAGTATAAGTGCCTTTTGGTAATTTATTTCACTTCCATGCTCCATAAACTCTGCAACAAACTTCTCCTCCACATACCTGCAGCAACTACGTTCCAATCTAGTTATAATATCCGCCAAAAAACTTTCTACTGAAATAATAGGAGGTACGCAAATACCATTCATTTCCTCTTCCCAATATCGGATACATTCCTTCATATTTTGTGATAAAAGCAGATTACATCCATCCCAAAACTCTAAAAATTCGTCTTCATCTTCTCTCTGTATTGCCTTATAAAAGGGAAACTTCTGGAAATCACTTTCGTCATCTTTGGAATCAGCTTCCCATATGATGTCAGAATATCCTTTTGTCCCTACAGAGTCCCATGTTTCCCAGAAATCCAAGTTGGCAGCCTGCGTATAGGCAAGCACAAGACGCATAGGTAAAACATACAGGGAGAGCTCTGCAATAATCCCCTTTTCATCCTGACGTGCTGATAGTTCTTTTCTTTTAGTAAAATCAGCGTTTATCAGTTCTGCAAGGAAACTTCTCATAACTGTTTTTTCAGTTTCTTTTATACCTTCAAAAACTCTATATGCATATTCTATCCGGCTGCATGAATTTGCAGATTTTATTTCGTTTCTACAAGATATCTTTGTCTCATCGGGCATAATTATTTTTTTATTTTCGACTTCAAAAACTGCTAGCAACTGCTCCATATCCAAGCTGCCATACTTGTCCGAATAATCCTCTAATAAATCTGTATATGTAATATCCTTATATTCTTCAGAATTTCTGAAAAAAAGATACACTTCCGACATTCTAATTCGCCCAGGCAACGTTACTTTCTCTCCTAATACCCCCTGAATCAAAAGCAGGTATATTTCTACATCATACAGCTTGCCAGATTTTATAAAATAGCAGCCGCCATTCGTATATGCTTCCTGCAAGACCATTATCATATTCATTACAATACCAAATTCATTATATCCCGGATCTTCCACATACAGTTCGCAAGTATTCAGGTCGTATTGGGAAATTTTTCTCTTTTTCTTTTCAAAAATTGAATTAATCAAATAAAACAATCCCATCTGTATTTGGTCGTGCAGGGGCAGCCACAGTCACTTTTTTCCTGCAACCGTCATTTCTACTGTCTTTCTTATACCACATTTGTCCATGATTTCAAGAACATATCTATTCATCTCATTTCTTTTTTCTGCTGGAATATTTACCTTTCCTGCAAGACAAAACATATTATCTTTCATATACAATCCTCCCGCTTCGTTCTCATATGCAGTAAGTAAATTATAATTTCTATATAATCTGTCTATTGCTTTCTTCACTTTTAACAGATGATTGAAAATCCTTAATGAATTTTTTCATACTGAATAATATCAAGTTCTTACCAAACATATTCACCTGACATCTTCGCAGAGGAAATAAGCAACCTTTTCAAGATATTTTTTCTGTTCCTCTTCAAACAGCCCCAGCAGCACTCCAACTCTTCCTGTTTCCCGGTATTCTTCCAGCCCTTCAATATACTTTGTTCGGTACTTAACCTCTATAATCAAAGGAATCAAATTGGATTTCAAACATTCTCTGAATAGAATAAACCTCCCCATCGTACCATTTCCATCTGGCAATGGTACGATGGGGATAACTGTCAAACCGATTTTTCCCAATAAATAAAGAACAGATATATCTAATCACATCTGCTCTTTACACTATACCTATATAACACACCCATGAGAAATCAATTTTTGCTGTTTCTCTGTCAGACTACTATAATTCAAAACTTCTAAATCAGATTTAAGATAATTGCACATATAACTACGAATAATACTTTTTTTATCTATATATTCAAATTTAAATTTTGAATTATCAAACGAATTCCCATCAAAAAAACCACTAATAAATCGCTCCTCATTATTGCCACTATGCAGTAATTCATCAATAACAAACAAACCAGAAAAATCTATTGTTCTTAATTGTTGTTGAAGTTCATTAACAAAATCAAAAGGAGAATCA